>Ga0193955_1000100_pt1 | contig 54450 bp, 64 predicted proteins | sample BB_6_MG_FD_140343 | JGI IMG/M metagenome (GOLD analysis project Ga0193955, IMG submission 140343) | Microbial mat bacterial communities from the Broadkill River, Lewes, Delaware, United States - BB_6_MG | ecosystem: Environmental > Aquatic > Freshwater > River > Microbial mats | place: USA... | reverse complement strand
CAGGTTCAAATCCTGTTTCCGCAACCAACTTATTATAATTAACATTGGGGTATCGCCAAGCGGTAAGGCACTAGTTTTTGGTACTGGCATTCGGGGGTTCGAATCCCTCTACCCCATCCACAATCTTTAAATATCAATAATTAAATTTTCTATTAGTATTATCAGTAGTTATTATACTATTTGCATAAGATATTAGAATTGGGGTGTACTAAAAACTCGAATTGGAGTAATTATACAGCGCCCATAAGCTGTTTAGAGCTTTCACCAATTAATTCACACATTTCTTCATATTTCTTTTCAGCTTCTTTTACATCAGAATTTAACAATTCTTCATACATCTTTTCTATTTTTTCAGATGCACTTAACTTTTTCATATCACCTTTTTCAAGGTCAGCTACATCTAAGAGTTCATTCCAAACTGAACTTTCATCAAGCATGATTGCAGTAAACTCTATACCTTCATATGTATATGTACCATCCCCATCAAGATCTGTTACATATAAAATATTTAAGCTATCTGGTGTAAAGAACTCTTTATATCTTTCAAACATTGGTTTAAAGTGATTAAAACTTTCCAATTCACATGCTAAAAGTTTAATGCTATTTTCATCACTAATCATTATAACCTGTTTTAATTGGATTTTTGGTGGTAGTTTTCTATCTGGAGATAGCTGTTTACCTTCTTCCACAATCAACGCACCTCTATAACCATTTAACCCATCACTCACAACATCGTTAAAAGATGGTTGCCAATCTAGCTCGTTGTTTTTTACATATTCCATAACTTTAGACATAGTTTTCCTTAATAATAATTTACTAAGCACTATACATATATTATTCCATAGGTTTTGGTTCAGAGAAAAGGTATCCTTGGGAATGTTCTATATTTAACTCTTTAATTTTTTCATGTATATCTTCTGAACTAACAAACTCTGCAACAACTTGTAGATCTTTAATTTCGGCAAAACTTACAATCGTTTTTACAATATCATAATGGTCTTGGTTTTTATCTATTTCTTTAATCAAAGAACCATCAATCTTTATAATATCTGCATTTAATTTTAAAAGGTATTCAAAATTACTATAACCTGTTCCAAAATCATCTATCGCTAACTTACAACCATGTGACTTAATACTTTTTATAAATGCATTCACTTCATCAAAATTATCAATACCCTCAGATTCTACTAGCTCAAAGGTCAGGTCATTACATCTTTCAAAATCATCAAGCCTTTCACAAATATATTGTCTTATATCTGTACTCTCAATATCCTCAATAGTTATATTTACAGAACATTTTATCTTGTACTTAAGCATAGCAGATAATGTTTTATCAATTATTATTCTACTTAATTTAGTGTATTGATTAGATTTTTTCGCCTTATCTAAAAAGAAAAAAGGAGATATTATTTCACCATCTTCAGAAATCATCCTAACTAAGGATTCATACTTAACTATCTCTTTTGTGTTAGTATCAACAATTGGCTGAAAAAATACAGTTATTCGGTCATCCTTTATAGCTTTTTTAATTCTATTAGACCACAAAAGGTTTGATCTATACTCTTTTTCTAAAGGATTTTTATTTGTGTAAATATTAAAGTTAAGTCCATTTTGCTTAGCATAAGTTTTTGCGAGATGAACAGAAGGAATTAAATTGTCTTTATTTTCAAATGATAAAGCCACAGTAGTATTAAGATAAAATGTTTTTTCCTTTATATTTAAAGTTTTAGTATTTAAAAAATTATTCATTTCTATCATTTCATCTATAAATATATCTCTATTTATATCCTTATTAAAAACTATAAATTCATCTCCAGATAAATGAAATAATAGATAATTATGTTTTAATCTTTTATTTAATATCTTTGATAGTTGAACAATTACTTTATCACCTATGTCCTCACCATAAAAATCATTTATCTCGTGAAAACCATTAATGTCTATTAAGGCAATACTTGCAAATTTATCTACATTACTTAACATCTCATTTAGATAAAATCTATTATATAATCCTGTTAAAGCATCCGTAATTAATAACTTTTCAATTTTTTCTTGTTTATTTATAATATCTGTAATTTCATAGCGAGTAGCAATAAACTCATATATTTCATTATTATCATCTAATACAGGAGCTATAACAGCTTGAACAATGTATGTTTTTCCGTCTTTACTAAGATTTTTCAGTTTTCCACGCCATATATTTTTTGATAATATTGTTTTCCATATATCTTTAAAAACTTCTTTTGGTACATCTGGATGTCTTACAATATTATGATTTTTTCCTACTGCTTCCTCTTTCGTAAAACCACTAACTTCATAAAACTTATCGTTAGCATATTTTATTTTTCCAGATACATCTGAAACAGTAACTATAGAATTCATATCTATAGCATCCTTATAACTTTTTAGTTGATGTATATTTTCATTTAATTCTTTTGTTTTTAATTTTATCTCATTTTCAAGCTTATTTTCATAATTCAATCTGTCTGTTATATCTCTTACGATTGAAACATTATAGTTACAATCATAATAATTAATAACTACTGAGTTTATTTCAACTGTAAACTCTGAACTATCTTTACATATTAAACTAGCATAATCTGTATTTTCACCAATATTTTTCAAATCATTTAAATGATTTGAAAAAGTATGTTCCGAATCCAAAGCTTTTCTAAATGATTCTATTCCAATCTCATTCATCTCGTCTAATGAATAACCTAGTCTATTTTTAGCTGTCTCATTTATATAAACTATTTCGGTATTATTTTTACCCACATCTAAAATAAAAAGTAGATCACGAGTATTTGCTAAAAATGTTCTAAATAGCGATTCTTTATTTTTAAAAAACTCTTTATTATTCATATAAAATGACCTTTAATCAATATTTATTGAGTACTTATTATAATTTAAAATAATTATTATATTGTAATATTTTTGATTATAATTTAATCATTTATATACATTTAACATACCGTTTGGAATTAAATATGTATGTCTATTAAAAGTAGAATAGGAGTTCTTATGAAAACAAAAAAAACTTTCAATCCAAACCAATTTGATACTAACTATACAGTTAAGGATGTAGCTAAACAATTTAAACAACTTTTACCTATGGACTTTAATAAAATAAGTTTAGCGGATGAAATAGCTAAACTTAATTACGAAGTTATATCAAAAGGGTATGAAGATTTTAAATATAATAATATCGTAGATTATTACAATATTAAAGTAGATACAATAGTTTAAATGCCAATTGCCAATAGATACAGTATATTATTATGTGTTTGTAAAAATTCTTTTACCTCATCATCATAATAAGCACCTATTCCAGTGCATCCTATATTTAATATCTCACATCTGATATATATTATTTGAGCTATAAATCCAGCTAAAATATTTACTTTTTGATATTTAATATATTCATCTGACGTAAAGTAAAATGTAACGCCACTTTGTCCACCTAGTTTTTGTTCCAATGAAAGGTATTCAGATTTACCTCTAAAATCACCCTCTTTTACAAGTGTACCATTTTTATACAATCCCATTTGCATCTTATCAACTAAATGTATAGTACAAAATATATCCACATTATATAAGTTAGCAAATGGGTATATATCTTCTAATATAAAATCAAAATTTTCTTTAGTGATATTCCTCTGATAAAATGCCCTTATTGATCTTCTGTTTAATATTGCTGTTTGTAACGTCTCACTTCCTACATTTTTAAAAAACTGTGGCATTTTTTGCATCTCATCATCGTATTCTACACTTTGTTCATATGCTAATTGTATAAATTCATTTCTCTGCAAATAATCACAGCCACTAACATATGAAAGTTTCTGTTTAATCTCACTTACCTCTTGTACCTCTTTAGAAGAACTTCTAATCGCACAAGTAAATAACTCATCTTTTCTAAATCCAAACTTATCGTTTAAACAAAGCTTATCAAAATCAAAAAGTAGTTCACTTTCTTTACCCATTACACATAATCCAGCATATATTGAACCGATCTGATGACCAGAATCCAAAAATATATACCTTATACTTCTATCTTTATATTTCCATGAACTTCTAAAGTAGATAGATGACACTAAAAATACAAACCCTTTTTGTTTATACTTATCATTGAAATAATACTCTACTCCATCTTTTTGTATCTCTTGAAGTAATACAATATTTGCACTATGTGGTTCATAATGGTATATACCATTTAATAAACCTTTAACTCCTCTAATTTGCATATAGATCTCACAAGGGTAAAGTCCACCAGCACTAGGAACACTACGCAGATAATAAGTACCATCAGGGTAGTTCTTCTCATATGTTATTCCACCAATTAGATTTAAACCATCAAGCTCTTTATAATCATCTATTTTAAACCTTTGATTAAAATGTGGATATATCTTATAGTTTTTTGGTTGCGTCTTCCAATCTAAAAAAGTTGTATTTTTTCTTACACTTACATATGAGTGTTTAGTTTGTTGATGAAATATAGGCATCAAACTCCTTTTAAATTAATTCATAGCCGACTCTAACATATTCTTCATCCATATATTAAATATACTATACATTATCTATACCAATAATTTTTCATTTAACTTAAAGGTATACAATCTGTATAGGTATATATTAAAACACTAGGTAAATTATGAAAGAAAAAATCTCGTTTGGAACATATAGAACTACAATTCACAATCCCATACATTACAAAGCGTTAAACTATGCGCTTAATTCTGGCATAAACTATATTGATACGTCTTCTAACTATATGTATGGTGAAGCAGAGATACTTATAGCTGAGTCACTAAAAGGTAGAAAAAGAGAAGATATAATTGTGGTTTCAAAGGGTGGCTATATTCAAGGTCCTAATATGCAAAAAGTTAAAGAGGGTTTTATAATAGAAGATATGGTTGAGTATGATCCACAATGTTTTCATTCAATTTCACCTATGTTTTTAAAAGAGCAGATAGAAAACTCATTAAAAAGGCTCCAAAGTGATTACATAGATGTTTACCTACTACATAATCCAGAGTACTATCTTATGCATGAACTAAAAGGAAGTGCTACAGACGATGATATAGTTAAGCACCATTCAATTATGCAAGAACGTATAAAAAAAGCATTTGAGTTTTTAGAAGAGATGGTTAAAGCTGGTAAGATAAAAGCATACGGTATCAGCTCAAACTCTTTTTCTAAAAAAGAGAATGATTACCACTTTTTAGAGTATAAACACCTAATCGATTATGCAAAAGAAATAGCAGGAGAGAATCATAACTTCAAAGTTATTCAACTTCCAATCAATATGTATGAAAAAGATGGTGTAGCAACTGCTAAGTGGGCAAATAAAAACTCTCTTCAGGTTCATGTTAACAGACCGTTAAATGCTTTTTACATGGGTGGAATGCTAAGACTTGCAAGTTATGATAGATGTAATGAGTTTGAAGAGCTTTGCAATGAAGTAAATAAAATACAAAATAAAAACCTTGACGCTGTTGTAAAAGAACTTATAGCAAATCAGAATAGATTTGGATTTGCCGGAGATGTTGATGATACTATTGATTATCAAGTTATACCTTTTTTGATTCAAAATACAAAAATATCAGAAGAACACTTTAAAACCATAGATGACTTTTTAAATTGTTATAAACAAAATGTAAAACACTCTTTATCAAATTTAACTGCTAGAAAGCTTTCTCTTGAAGAGCCTATAGATAAACAAGCCTTAGAGTTTTTGAGTAAGAAACATTATATAGACAAGATTTTAGTTGGTATGAGAACTAAAGAGTATGTAGGTAAGGTGCTTTCTTATTGAACTCATGAAAAATCTCAAGCTAAATACTGATTATTTAAATAAACTAGATAAAAAATTCTATGATATTTGTAGAGCTGATCCACTAGACAACCCATCTATTGTTTCTATAAATCTTCCCTTACTTGAAAAACTTGGTTTAAACAAGTCAGATATATATTCAAATGAGTTCTTAGGCTTTTTAAATGGTTCATATATAGCTTCAGGTTCTATCCCACATGCAAATGCCTATTCTGGTCATCAGTTTGGATATTTTGTACCCAATCTTGGAGATGGTAGAGCAATAAACTTAGGTATATCATCTAGCTTACACCTTCAACTTAAAGGGAGTGGAAAAAAAATACTCAAGAGATGGTGATGGACGTACAGTTTTGCGTTCAAGCATAAGAGAGTTTTTAGTAAGTGAGGCTATGAATGGCTTAAATATTCCAACAACAAGAGCCTTGGCACTTACTATATCGGACACAGAGGTATATAGAGAAGAAATTGAGAAAGGGGCAGTGCTATTAAGAGGCTCCTCTTCATGGATACGTTTTGGTTCTTTTGAATTTGCCTATTTAGGATCTCAAAAATATAAACATGTAAAAATACTTGCTGATTATGTAATTAATGAGAGCTTTGCACATCTTAAAGATTCTTCAAATAGATATGAAGAACTTTATATTGATATCGTTAATAACACTATAGAGATGATTGCTTTATGGCAAAGTGTAGGTTTTATACACGGTGTTATGAATACAGATAACATGAGCATAGCAGGGCTTACCATAGACTACGGTCCTTTTGCCTTCATGGAAAACTTTCAAAAAAATTTTATATGTAACAGCTCAGACTATGATGGTCGATACAGTTTTGAAGCACAACCCTACATAGCACAATGGAACCTTTCAATCCTTGCAAAAGCATTTTCACTATTAGTAGACGAAGATACCCTAAACAGATATAACAATACTTTTATACGAAGGTATAAAAAGAGATATTTTGAACTTATGAGTAAGAAGCTGGGACTACTTGATTATAGTTCTGATAAAGATAAAAATCTAATTGTAAATCTACTTATAGCTTTAGAAATTGATAAAATCGACTATACTAATTTCTTTTACAAACTAAGTACTACTGAAATGTTGAGTATGGGTAAATACAATATAGATAAATGGCTTAAAGAGTATTACAAAAGAGTTAAGAATAGTTCATATTTAAAAGAAGATATACAAAAATGTATGAAAAAGACAAATCCAAAATATGTCCTAAAAAACTATATACTTCAAGAAGCGATAGATAAAGCACTACAAAATGATTTTACACTTGTAGATGCACTATTAAAAATAGCACAAAATCCATACAGTGAGCATAAAAAATATGAACACTACTCATATGCTTCAAAACCAGATACTCAGTTTATATACAGTTGTTCATCTTAATATATGCAGTGAATATTAAGCAAAAATTTGAACTTTTCTACCAAATGGGACTTTATTTTTGTTTTGTGAAAGTGCCCATAAAACTTCATATGCCGGTGGAATTCTAGGAAAAATGCCATCACCGTCTGTGAAATATAAAAGCATACTGCTCATTGGCAAGTTTTGTTCTACATAATCGAATACAGGTCTATAGTCTGTTCCCCCTCCACCTTTTAGTACAAAATCAATATCATCTCCACCCATAAATGTATGATGGGCATGTACTTTTGCATCTGCTATTAAAAGTTCTATCGCAACAGATGGAAAATTTTGCATAATAAACTTAAACTCAGCTATAAAGGCACTGAGTACATCTTCACGAATCGAGCCTGAAGTATCTATTGCTACAATCAATGATAATGTGTCACTTGAGAGTGATGGGAGTGCGACCCCTCTGTAAAGATGTCGTTTGTTTGGCGGCATAAAAGCATAGTTATTTCTCATATGTTTATTTATCGCATTATAAAGCTCAAACTTCCAATCAATATCATTTGTTTTTACTTTTTTGGCAAATCTTTCTAATCCTAATGGGGTTAAGCTCTTCTTTTGAGCCACCTCTTTAGCAAGACTTGCAGCATAATCCCACTCATCTTGAATCTTATCTTTTGTGATATTCTCAACTTTTTTAAATATAGAACCATCCCCAGCATTGTCTTTTATGAAATTAGACAAAAGTTCTACATCATCATAGCTACTTTTTTCGGATGTCACTTGCATCTGCTCTTTTAAAATTTCATAGATCTCTTCTGAATACATATTTCTAAAATCTCTGTTATAGTTTGCTCCATCAGGGATTTTAAATTTGTTTTTTTTAAGCATATTGTTTATTGCATAGTCAGTAGCTAACTGCCATAGTGGACCTTTTCTATCAAGCTTTCTTGCAGAGTGTGAAAGTATATGGTGCATTACACAGTTTGTAAGTATAAAAAACAGCTCATCCATAGAACGCTTTTGTATATACTCATGGTTATATATAAAACGTACACCGTTGCTAGCAAAACTATCTATTTGTGAGTTTTGTTCATGCTTGAGTCTTGAAGCCAACATTCCAAAATAAGGATGTTTAGAGTTGAGTTGGCTTTTGGCTTTTGTTAAAAGTGTACCTGCATCTAGATTCATATTAGTGCATCAAAGAGTTGAATTTTTTAATCCATAAAGGCCAGCTTTTTATATAATCAAGCCCTATATCTCTTTGCCTTAAATCTTGAACAATCATTACGGCAAATTCCCCCGGCAAATTTAACGTGTATCTTAAAAGATTGTCAAGTTCTGCTGCTCTTGTTTCATCGGTTATACGCATAGTAAGTGATGTACAAAGTATATGTAAAGCCGATGTTTCCTCTGGCACTTTGTTAGACTTTCCGGCTAATATAGCATCGATGTTCGGCAGTGAAGATGCAACACTTCTAAAACCTAAAAATGAGGCCGCAAGTTCTTCACCAATCGCGCCTTTTGTCAAGTCCATCAACAAATCATCTTCAGGTTCACTCTTTATTATCTCGTTTACATATTCCCATGTTCTTGGTGTAGCAAAAGCTTTTGAATCGTTTTGTGCGCTAAAAGAGAAAAGTGAGTCAGGTCTGTATGAGCTGAATGCTATTATAGTTTTGTCTATATTTGATTTTTTAGCCCACACTTGCCAATCATCTAAAGAAACTTCCATATCCAAGTGTACAAATCTATTTGCCAAAGGTGCTGCCATACGAAACACAACACCCCTATCACTCTCACGATTTCCCGCAGCTACAATAGCCCAGCCATCAGGAAGTTTATATTCCCCTATTTGTCTGTCTAGTATCAGCTGATATGCAGATGCTTGAACCATCGGTGCAGCCGTATTTAACTCATCTAAAAAGAGTATCCCTTTTGAGTCTTGATCCTCTGGTAAAAATGAAGCAGGTGCCCATATAGCTTTATCATTTTTTGCATCAAAAAATGGTATACCCCTAAGATCTGTTGGATCTAATAGTGATAGTCTTAAGTCTATGTACTCTACACCATCCTCTTTTGCTATTTGCTTAACTATAGAGCTTTTTCCGATTCCCGGAGGTCCCCACAAGAATGTAGGTACTTTTCTCTCTACTAGATACGATATGGCTCTTTTAGCACTTTTTGGATTCATTGTAACTCCTATTGATTAGTATAGTAGTTACAAGAAGTGTACCTATGAGATTTTATAAGAAAAGATTTTTAACTAACTGTAAAATCCTTTTTTGCTTAAGCAGATGTAACTGTGCATCTTCTAAGCATTCTTTAACTTTTTAAAAATAATACTCAAGTACAAGTTTAAAAATTTTCTCTTTTTTAGATTCTAATTTTTAGTTGATCTAGTGCTATATCTATGTAGATAGAAACTAGCTCTAAAACTTTGTTTAATAAAGTCATTATCTACAAGATTTCAAAAGAGCATTCTTTCCCTATTTCTTATCTTTTTACAAATATATAAATTCATCCTCTGAGTAATTTTTTAACTTTGCGAGATCTATATTAATTTTAAATCCATTTATTTCAAATACACTTTTCTCATTTTCTTTAAAGTTTGTTTCTATAGAGAGAGCCAAAACAGATAAAAAAGGATAATTAAACAAAAAGTTTATTCTAACTTTCTGAAAAATATCATTATACGATATATTCGCCATACTTCTCTAACCACTCTTCAAACTGATCTTGTTCGATTATAGATTCGTCTTTTAAGATCAAACCTTTCATAAGCATGACAGAAAATTCAACAGGCGACTTTTTTGAGTATGCAAACAGGTTTTTTGCCTGCTCAGAATTTTTATACTTCTGTATCACGGTTGTACAAAAAGCAGAATTTGTTTCTATAGATGCAGGTATTTCGCTACTTAAAAGATCTGGACGAAAACCTAAAAAACGAATAATAAAAGGGTAGATATTATTTTTGATAGCCCATATTTTTAAAATCATCGTATTAAGCTTCAAGGACTATATGCACCATTATGTTTATAAGTGGTGATTGTAATTTAAAAACAATCCCCTTATCATCTATCTTATTTCCGGCACATACAATACCTCAACCTTATGGCATAGTGTATTCACCTATTTTCCTATATAGCTCAATCATTCCAATAGCTGGTGTTATCATTATAAGTTCTTCAGGAAAGTTTTGTTTCTTTTAAAACAGTTGCCAAGTCATCATTTAAGGTATTGATCTTTTTTATAACCTCGTCTCTCGTCTTATCATCTAGTATAAATCTTGATTCTATAAACTCATATATTGCTATGCTATCAGCATATACACTTTGAAGTAAGTCAGCTTTTATTTTATCTTCTATAATTCCCATCTATCTTTCCTTGTTTTCTAAGCAGAACCATTTTTGATTTCTCTAAACCAAGCTTTTTTAAAACAAACTTTAAAAGTTTTTTGCCGAAATCATTTCCCCTATATTTTTTTAAAACTACCATATCCTCAAGCAAAACAACTTTTGAGTTGAACGCAGTTGAAAAAGTGTACAAGATATTTACCATCCCCACAACCTTAGATTTTTTTTCAATAACAAATATGTCACCTATCCTTTTTGAAGCAATTATCTTTCTTAAGGATTTTTTTCTTGCTTTTCTAACTCTCATTTTAAAAGTCTATATATTCTAGGTGTTGCAGCTAGATCTATAGCTTTAAAGCCATCAAGATTCTCAATATTTTTATTTGCTCCATATTCAACAAGTAGTTTTACCATGTCTGACTTCCCTGCACTTGCACTGTACATAAGTGCAGTTACACCGTTATCGTTTTCATTATCCAAATCTATATCTGCTTTTACAAGTAACTCCACACATTTATAATCTTGTCCAAAACATGCATTCCAAAGTGCGGTGTTGCCATCTATATTTTTTATCTCGAGATTAGCACCAGCGTTTATAAGCTCTTGTGTTACATCAACACTAGCCTCACGTACGGCTTTCATAAGTGCCGAATTCCCGTATTTACCAACCTTATCTACATTTAGTATGTCGTAATCGTTTTGCTTCATCCACTCTTTAGTATTTTTACTAAACATTATACTGCCATCCAATTTTCATGTATATGGCCTTTTCTTTTAAAATCTACAGCCTTTTGGATTTCACTATTTAACTTATTTATATCAAAATTATTTTTTACTTCAGGCAAAATATCTTTATAAACTATTTCACCCTCTTTATCTATTATAAAAACTGATTTAGCACATATATCATCATTTATATAAACACCAAACTTAATAGAAAATTTTTTAAAATCTTTAGATGAATAATCTTTGTTGACCTTATAGAAAAATTCATCTGATGAAATTAGATATATATTTGTTTTATCTCTATGCTTATGTATTAGTTTTATAATATCTTCATTTAGAGAATGACTATATGGCAATGTAAATATTACTTGCACCTTATCTGCCATCATGCCTATAACTTTTTCATCACCACTTAACATTTTTAATTTTACAGCTGGAGCTTCACTTCCTATTTTTCTATCTTTTTTTTGTAATTCTACACTTTTGTCATTTATCATAACATTCATAAATATCCTTATCAAGTAATAAACTATATATGGAGTAGATATACAAGTTGTGTACCTTTTAAAAGGAACACTATCTGTATATATTATATACAAACAATTAACAAGGAAAATATTATGGCAGTTATGATTACTGATGAATGTATCTCATGCGACGCATGTGCACCAGAGTGCCCAGTTGCAGCAATTTTAGAAGATGATAATGAGAAAAATCCTCAAGATGGGATTTTATATGTAAAACCTGAAAGCTGTGTTGAGTGTGTAGGTCATGCAGATGAACCTAGATGTGTGGAGGCTTGTCCAACAGAGGGTGCAATCGTTTGGGATATGCCATACACTAGTGATTTTAGTGACTATTATAAAGATGGTCATGAAACGGGAAGATACAGTATCCGTATACATAAGAAAAAAGGTATGATGTTACCAGAACAAAAGTCTCAACCATTCATTCAAGATATATCAATAGAGGATAGAGAATCCCATGCGAATATAGGGCAATGGTAAAAAAGTATGTCTGTATATATTACCGATGAGTGTATAAACTGTGATGCTTGTATAGATGAGTGCCCAGCTACAGCCATTGTTAGTGCAGATGACTCTCCTCTTTATAATGGAGAGTTTACTTATGTAAAACCTGAAAAATGTATAGAGTGTGTTGACTCAACAGTTCCTAAATGTGCTGATGTTTGTCCAACTGAAGATTGTATTATTTGGGATATGCCCTACACGCCTGAATATAACAACTATTATCTTCAAGGTGATAAAGATGGAAAGTATAAAATTCGTGTACATAAGAAAAAAGGTATTTTCTCACCGGAGAATCAACCTAGACCATTTAGAGAGAGTATCTCTATCTCAGACAGAGATGCTAAAATGGCAGTAGAAATATAAAAAGGTTTATTATGAAAATAGCTATAGGTGTCAAGGATGAGAGTTTAACTTTTTTTGGAAATGCTGGGCATACTCCAAAATTTGCTATTTACGAGATGAATGGTAGTGGAATGTTTCGCTCTTTTAAACTAAACGAAATAAAAAACAATCCAAGAACAGATGTTGACTTTAATGATGAAAAACACACTTGCGTACATGATGGAAATGATAAAGAGCACATAGCCCAACATAATAAAATGGGTACAGTTTTAGATGAGTGTGACTATATTGTAGTTATGCGTGCTTGTAAAAACACAGCTAACACTATGAGTGAGCATGGTGTCACAATTGTTAAGTATGTTGGTGATAAAACTAATGCAGATGCAATACTAAGGGAAGTTTCTGCTAGCTTCATAAAATAGCTATCTTCTATTTCGTGCATTTGCACGAAACTATCCACTTTTTTAAAATAAATTCTCACTTTCTTCCAATGGAATACTTTATGTATTATAAATCTTAAGATATAAATTAAAGGATTTTTTATGAGTTGTTCAACAGGTGGATGCGGTACGCATAGTGATTCAGGTTTTGATCCAAATGACGCGCAAGCTATGGCAGTAAAAGAAAAAATCAATGCTCACCCATGTTACAGTGAAGGTGCTCACCAACACTATGCAAGAATACATGTAGCAGTTGCTCCAGCATGTAATATTCAATGTAACTACTGTAATAGAAAATATGACTGTTCTAATGAGTCACGTCCCGGTGTAACAAGTGGCAAGCTATCAGCTGAAGAAGCTGTAAAAAAAGTGCTGTATGTTGGTGGTGAGATCCAACAACTCTCAGTAGTAGGTATAGCAGGGCCAGGAGATGCACTTGCAAACCCTAAAAAGACTTTTGATACTTTTCGTATGCTTCAAGAAAAAGCGCCAGATTTAAAACTATGTCTTTCAACTAATGGTCTAAGAATAGCTGACTATATAGATGAGATAGAAAAATACAATGTAGACCATGTAACTGTAACGATCAACACTGTAGATCCAACAGGAGAGATAGGAAGTCAGATCTATCCATGGGTACACTGGAACCATAAAAAAGTATGGGGAGCACAAGGTGCTAAGATACTACTAGAGAAACAGTTAGAGGGTATTAAACTTCTTACAGATCGTGGAATCTTAGTAAAAGCAAATTCTGTTTTAATCCCAGGTGTTAATGATAAAGACCTTCCAAATGTAGCTAAAAAATTAAAAGAGATGAATGTATTTTTACACAACATCATGCCATTGTTATCATCCCCTGAGTTTGGTACTAAGTTTGGACTTGATGGAGTTCCTAGTGCAACGGATCAAGAAACTATGGAAGCTCAAGAAGCTTGTGGTATGGATATGAAACTAATGAGCCACTGTCGTCAATGTCGTGCAGATGCAGTTGGTCTGATCGGTGAAGATAGAGGTGATGAGTTTACACCTGAGGCATTTGTTGGTATGAGTTTTGAGGTACTTGAAGAAAAATATAATATAAAATCAAGACAACAAAAGCATCAAGCAATTGAAAATTGGCGTACACATTTAGAAGCAGCAAATGATCGTATAAAAATAGAACAAGCTTCAAAAGAACAACTAAGTTCTAGCGGTAAGACTAAACTTGTAGCTGTAACTACCAGTGGTGAGGGTATGATAAACATGCACTTTGGTTCAGCACAAGAGTTTTTAGTTTATGAAGTTGGTGACAAAGCTATCAGATTTGTAATGCATAGAAAAATTGAGAGTTCATACTCTGGAGCTGACATGGGTGAAGACTATAACCCTATACAAGAGATCAAAGTATCTCTAAAAGATGTAGATATTTTACTAACTGCAAAAATCGGTGAATGTCCAATGAATGATTTACAAGAGATAGGGTTAATTTGTGATGACTCTTATGCAAATGAACCTATCGAAAAATCTGTTTTTGAAGCTGTAAAAAAACATTTTCAAAAAGATGAAAAAGAGTTAGGATAAGAAAAAGGTAAATACAATGGCAATTATAAATGATACTACACTTCGTGATGGTGAACAGGCTCCCTATGTTGCTTTTAATACACGAGAGAAAATCAATATTGCCAAACTTCTTTATGAAGCGGGTGCAGATGAACTTGAGGTAGGAATACCTGCAATGGGTAAAAAAGAACGCGATGACTTAAAAGAAATTTTATCATTAAATCTTCCAATTCCAATAATGAGTTGGAACCGTGCTACTACGAGTGACTTAGAAGCATCTTTATCTTGCGGTATCAAAGCTGTAGATCTATCAATTCCTGTTTCAAAAACACTCATAGATGTCAAATTTGGTGGAGATAAAGATAAACTATTCAAAAACCTTGAAAACGTTATTGCAACTGCCAAGCAAGAGAATTTATTTGTGTGTATTGGTGGTGAAGATGCGAGTAGATCTGATAATGATTTTTTAAAAGAACTTATGAATTTTATCCAATCATTAGGAGTAGATCGATTTAGATACTGTGATACAATAGGCATACTTACGCCAAATCAAACATATGAGAACATATCATATTTGTGTGAAGACAATTCACTAGATATTGAGATGCACACCCACAATGATTTTGGTATGGCTACCGCAAATTCAATTGCGGGAATAGAAGCCGGTGCGATAAGTGCGAACACTACAGTAATAGGGCTTGGCGAACGTGCTGGCAATGCTTCTTTTGAGCAAGTCTTTATGAGTTTAAAACATCAGTTTAATGAAAAACGTGATGTTGACGCATCAAAACTTCATGAACTCGTGAGAAGTGTTTCTCGTGCAGCAAATAAGCCAATAGGCCTATCTCGTCCTATTGTTGGAGAAAATATTTTTTCTCATGAATCAGGTATACATGTCAATGGCATAATTAAAGACTCAAACTCATATGAAGCTTTTGAACCTGAGGGTGTAGGATTACAAAGATATTTTCCAATAGGGAAACACTCAGGTACTTCAACTCTTCTTTATCATCTTAAAGCAAGTGGCATTAAACCTATAACTAAAAAAGTTCAAAATATTCTTCCTATAGTTAGAGATATTGTTACAAGTAGAAAAAGAGTTCTTGAACCTAAAGAGTTAGAAGAGTTGTACCGATGTTTATAGGATGGATTAGAAAAAAAAGTTTTGAATTAGACTTAAACAAACTAAGTGAAACTATCCCTATTGATAAATCATTAATCCTTAAATCATACGAAGAATATTCATCCCTTTGTTTTGGTGCTTATGACGAAAGTAACCTTGTAGCATTTATATCTGCATATAAACTTGAAAAAAGCTTTTTGATAAATAATTTTTACTATAAAGATAATACTAGTGATGATATAAAAAAAAGGTTACTGAAACTTTTATTTGAAAACATCAATGATGATAAAAGTCCAATCTTGCTAATGGCAAAAAAAGAGGAAAAAAACCTAGTTTCATCATTTAATTTTAAAGATTATTCAAAATTTAAAAAAGCTATATATCATGGTGGCGGTGTTGCGTTTAATTTTACAAACGCAACATCTAAAAGTATTATACATGAAAATTATATGCCTATAATAAGTACTCTTGATAAAACAGCATTCAATGAAGATAGAGTAAATTATATAAAAAATACACTCTTTAAACAATCATCTTTAATTCTATCAACACAACATGGATATCAACACTCATACGCTATAAACAAATCACTTATTAAAATTTCCCCTTGGATTATGTATGAAAGTGCCTTTAGTGATGCAGAAAAGATGATGAGAGGAATTATATATCATCGTGGATTAAAAAAAATTTTCGCTTTCATTCCTAGTGATGTTGAAGAAATAACAAATTTGTATACATCATACAAATTTGATATTACTGAAGAATACACTTTAGTATATAAAAATTCAAAACCAAAAATAGACATAGAGATGCTTTATGCATTTTAACTTAAATAAAGGATATAACAATGGCATTAACTGAGGATCAAAAAATAATAAAAAAAGAGTACGCGGGGTACAAAAGAAAAGTTACAGAGATCGCTGGTGATATTCATGATATTGTAGAAGATACAATTTGGAATGATTATAAAAAGTTAATTGAACTAAGCCAAAAAGTACAAGTTGCCATGGAGCCTGTTTTAGAATATAAGGCAAAGTACGACTTTTTAAAATAGAGGTAAATTCAATGGAAGATTCTCAAAATAAAATCATTTGTGAATGTGGTGCGAAAACTGTCTCACAAACAGTAGAGATTTTAAAAGAGACTAACCTTCCATATAAAAAAGCAAAAAAGCTAGTCACTGAATGTAATAAAACATGTTGTAGAAGACCTCTTATGGCATTATTTAATATGATTAATTTTGGTGAGATAGATTATGAAGAGATAGGTTTTTTAATAGATCAAATGAATAATAAGTAGGTAGATACAATGAGTAAAATTTTAGAAGATTTTTCAAGATGGATAAAGAGCAATGGACTGAATTCAAAGATACCTACAGAAATTGATAAATTAGAAAAGTTATCCATACTAGATCTCTCAAAATCTAAATTAAGAGAACTACCACTTAGTATTGGTTTTTTACCAAATCTTAGCGTACTCAAATTATCTAACAACCGTTTAAAGGCACTTCCTACAACTATAGGTAATTTAAAAAAATTAAAGAACCTTCAATGTGAGAATAATCTTCTTGATTCTCTGCCAAAAACTATAGGTGGACTTGAATCTTTGATGATTTTAAACCTAAATGGAAATAAGCTCAAAAAATTACCAGATGAGTTTTACAAGCTTGAAAAACTAACAAGAGTAACTATTGCGACCAACTCCCTTGAAGATCTTTCTACAAAACTACAAAATTTATCTAAATTATTGTACTTTTCTCTTGATACCAATAACCTTACAAAGTTACCAGATGCATTTAAAAGTATGCAATCACTATATTATCTTGATTTATCATATAATCAATTTACAGCACTTCCAAAGTCCATTAGTGATATAGAAGAATTAGAAACATTACTTCTTGAAGGAAATGAAATAAGTGATCTGCCTTCACTTGAATCTCATGATATGCTAATAAAACTAAATCTAAATGATAATAATATTTCAAAAATAAACTTTGATATAAGTAAACTAGAAGACTTACAAATTCTTTCACTTGATAACAATAATTTAGAATACCTTCCTGATGATATTTGTAAAATTAAAACACTAAACCATATAAGTATTAGCGCAAATAACTTAAAGAAACTACCTGAGTGTATTGGTAATCTTGAAAACCTTCTAGAACTTGATATTGAAGAAAATTATATTGAAAAATTTCCAAAGTCTTTCTCAAAACTGAAGAAACTTAAAAACCTTTATATAAAAGACAACTATCTTGATAGACCAAATATAGACTCTTTAGAGTTTTGTGATATATAATGCTTTAAATACAATTTTGTATTCACTCTAACCAACCATACAAAATTATAAGCACTAAAAACCTATTAAAATCCCTTTATATAGGTACTTATAAATAAAATTTAATCAATGTGAGTGCTATGGTATATTATATGTAATATTAAATATATATACAATATAACAAATATTAAGGAGTTTAAAATGTATACAACTCAAATAGTAGATATTGAGGAAATGAATTTTGATCATTATATACACCACTTTGATGAATATGATGAACATTACCCAACGTATGATAAAATCTTTGAAAATAATCTAGAATATTATGAGGAAGATGAAGAGTTTGAAGATTAAAAGTTTATGTCAGATCTTGGATTTGAAAGCTAGCTTTACAGTTTTTACTTTTAAATACTCTGAAAAATACGTTACCCTCAAACAGTTAGTTTAGTCTTTTTCGTAATAACTAACAATAGCTATTTGAGGCTTAAAAATTCACTTTAGAATATGTTAATATTATTAATAAAGACTATAAATACCCTAGAAATGGCTTATATCCAAACATTATAGCTCCAGCATTTTGATAGGTAACTTCTCCCATAAAAGCATGTTGAGTAAGCATAGTTGCGTTACGCATACAAAAAGATAATGGATGGTCAATATAAGCACCATCCATACCTGATAATTGATATGCCATACGAATTGCTTCAGATGTTTCTCTCGCTACATTTGTTGTTGCTAATCTAGCCATACTTATTTGTTCTTGAGTAGGTGTATTTCCCAAGATTATTTCATCCCACAATTCATCTGTAGCTTCATAGAAAAATGCTCGAGATGAACGAAATTTTGCTTCAGCTTTAGCAATTTCTATTTGAACATACTGTCTCTCACCTAAGTTAGGTGCTCCTGTAGCAGACTTTCTACCTTTGGCTAATTTAATAAGTGTATCAATAGCATCACGAGCCATACCTAAACCAGTTACAGCTAAAACTTGTGCTGCAATAGTAGGTACGGGATATGAAAAAAATGGTGTATCAATTTTAGGATTCTCCCCTTTGCTAAATGTCCATTCATTAGGTACAAATACATCTTCTAAAACAACATCAAAGCTACCTGTTCCTATCATACCATGTACATTCCATGTTTGCTCTATCGTGACTTTATCGCTTGATAAGACCGCCAAACGAGGTGGTATATCCTCTCCTTCAATCGTAAAACCAACTCCAATTAATGATGCAGCCATACATCCACTTGCCCATATTCTACGCCCACTAATTAAATATCCACCCTCTACAATTTTGGCTTTTAACGGAGGAAATGTTCCACCTGCAAAAACTATATCTGGTGATTCAGCCCAAATATCTTTTAGTATCGGTTCTGGTAGACCTGATAAGAAAGAGGGATTCATACCAAAACTTGCAACCCAACCAGCTGCTCCATCTACTTGAGAAATTGCTTCAATCGCTCGTAAAAATTCACTGGGAGATTTTTCATCTCCACCATATTTTTTAGGTACAAATGCACGGTAAATTCCAATCTCTTGAAACTGTTCAACAATATCTTTTGATACATAATGTTGTTCTTCAAACTTGGTGCGGTTTTTTCTAATATTAGCAATTAGTGCATCAAATTTTTCTGCTCCACCCCATTGAGATTTATCAACTGTTTTAAGCATCTTTATTATCCCAATATTTAATCTGTGCTTCATAAATAGCTTCAGCTGTTGAATCATAAGGCTTTATATCAATAAGAGTCGTACCATTAAGACAATCAAGTCCATCAACACTGATAGTATTCTCTTTTATGTCAAGTATCTTTACAATAGAAACACCTAAAGTATTTGGTCTATGTTGTCCTCTCATAGCAAAGACACCTCTTATCTCATCATCATGTGGATTTGAGATAAGCAGTTCATCTCTATTTGCTTTATGAAGCCAATAAATTACAATAATATGTGTCACTTGATCAAGTGCTTTTAATCCCTCTTCAAACTCTTTATAAACTTCTAGTTTTGCTTCATCTTTTGTAAAAGATGAGAAAAATGGACAATCTTCAACTGTCTCATATGGAGTATGTATTTCTCCTATGGCTTGTAATTTCATAATTAATTTCCTTTTATTTTAAAAATTAATTATAAGAAAATCAGAACTTTTAAATATATAACAAAATTTACATTTTCTATAAAATTTTAACCATTTATACTATACTCCTCTCCAATATCTAAAAATCTAATATTCTCTTTTTTACCAATCTCTCTTAATATCTGTTCAGGCTCTCCTAATGGTTCATCTGTTAAATCAAAAGTACCAAAGTGCATAGGGATAAATTCTTTTGCATTTAAGTCTTTATAAGCTTTTAAAGCTTCTTTGGGACTTATATGACTTGATTGCATAAACCATTTTGGACTATACGCACCAATAGGTAAAATTGCTATATCTATTGAACCAAATAATTTTCCAATATCTTTAAAATGTTTTGAATATCCACTATCCCCTGCAAAATAGATACTTTTATTTTTACTTTTTATTAAAAAACTACCCCATAACACTTCATCTCTATCTGTTAAAGTTCTTCTATGCCAATGATGAGCAGGTAAAAAAGTTATCTCAAAATCTTCTTCTAGTTTATATTGTTCAAACCACCCAGCTTCTTGTGTTTTTATCTTTGGATTTATATCTTTTATTGTTTGTGTCATATTAAGTGGGATTAAAGCTGTTGTATTTTTAAAGTGTTTGATAGTATCACTATCAAGATGATCAAAATGTCCATGACTGATAATGAGATAATCAGGTTTAATATTCTTAATTTTAAAAGGTAGTTTAGTAAGTCTTTCAAACATTGGCGGAGATGTAAGGCAAGGATCAGTTAATATTTTTTTACCATTAATTTGTATTAAAAATGTAGCATGACCACACCAACATATATAATCTTCTTTGCTATTTAAAATATCTTCATTTTCTATTACTTTTAGATAATAGTTTTCATTTTCTTTTATCTCTTTTTTTGGATTATTGGAAAATCTCCATTTGAGCATGTCACAAAAACCATTTGCGCCTGACTTTCCATATAAATTTTTAAATGTACCATTTTGTTGAAAATACTCTTTTTGATTTGCTTTTAGAGAAAGAGATAATGCTACACTAGATAACAACAAGTTTTTTACAAAGCTTCTTCTTTTTTTCATGATTTAATCCTTTATTTAGGATACTGTTTTATTCTTTTTTAAGTATATAATAAAATATACAAAAAATATAACTATCTAACCATTCAACAACTTGACAAACTCTTTTGGAGTTGCATTATAATATTTCTTAAACATTTTAGAAAAATAAGCAGACGAGTTAAATCCACACTTAGACGCAATTTTTGTAATTGTAAACTCACTACTAAGTAGAAGTTTCTTTGCTTGTTCTAATCGTACTTGAATAAGATATTGCATAGGGGAAATTTTGAGTTCAGATTGAAATAATCTGTTTATATGCGTAGAAGATAGCTTAACTATATTGGATAATTCATTGAGTGATATATCTTCATTATAATGTGTATCTATATATAAAAGTAATTTATTCAAAGTTTTATGTGTAGTATTTGTGTTTATTTTTTCTTTTATTGGAAATATCATTTTTAAAATATGGTGTATGATTAATTCAGAATATAACTCTTTTATAGAATTTGATAGGGTACTATCATTTTTACTTTCAAATATAAACTCTTTTATAAAATAGTTCAGTTTATTATCAAGAAGTTTGTATTCTTCGCCTATAAAATGTTTTTTGATAGGATTATATTCTTTCATCAAATCTTCAAAAACTGTAGCTTCTATAAATACAGTACAATATTTAGGTGGAATATATGACTTTAATTCATGGTGCTTAATATCAGGAGAAAGACAAAAAAGAGTTTGTTCTGTTGTTTGATAATCTTTCCCTTGAATATTTAAAGTTGTAAACTCATCTAAAGGCAATATAAACATATATGATGGATGAGTATGTTGCTTTGTGTTTGCGTATTTAAAACTATCATTTAGGGGCAATACTATCGCCATGCTTTTGGATATATGACACTCTATTTTTGATATTGTTTCTTTATTTATTATTGGTGATATTAAGTTTTGTAAAGTTTTTATCATTTTTGGATATTTGTTTCCCTTTGTATAACGACTGAAGTGAGCAAGCAGGTTACTCTAAATAAAACTCTTTACTCTACTTCTAACTTTCTTTTTAAATGATAGCTAAAAACTACTTTAAATCCTGTGGGTAATCTGTTTGTCTTCTCTGATTTGTTATATCCAATTAATGAGAGTATTCTATATGATTTTTGACTTATAGTTTCTGTAGATATTATTTTTAGTTCTTTAAATCATACTTTACTGTTTTTAATAATTCAAATTTTGAATTTAATCTAATACTTCCCAAACCTGTATAAAAAACTTAAGTTCTATTTGATGAAAAATAGCCAAGGATTTATATTAATACTGTTAACAGCTAGATATATCCCATACCAAATTTTTAAAAGCTTTCATAATAGGTTTTTTCATATCCTTCATCATAGTAATTCTCAATTCACATATCATATCTTTATATACAGGATCTGCTTTTATTGGATCTTTTGCACGTGCAAGGTCTATAATCTTGTGTACACTCAAATTAAATGGATTATTTACCTTATCATTTATACCATCATATACAGACATAAATAGATTATAGTTATCATAATCCATTTTACACTCGTCATCTAAAATTTTAAGTGCTAAAATCGTAGCATAATGTATCTCTTCTTCACTAAAATCATAAGTCTTCGCCCATTCATATACTATTGATTGGTCATCCATTATTCTGCCTCTTTCTTAGTTGTTTTTACTTTTTTCAGTTTAACTTCACTAATCCCATCTATAAAAGCTTTTGTAATAGTACAAGATTCTATGTCATTTTTTGCAGGTAATTCATATTGTAAAGGAAGCATAATCTTCTCTATTATTCCACGTAAACCACGTGCACCAACACCCTTTTCATCTGCCATTTTAGCAATTTCTTCAAGTGCATCTTCACTAAATTCTAAATCTATTCCATCAAGTTCAAATAGAGCCTGATATTGTTTAGTGATTGCATTTTTAGGTTCTGTCAATACCTTTATCAAGTCTTCAAATGAGAGTTGATTAAGAATTGCTGTAACAGGAATTCTTCCTATAAATTCTGGTATTAATCCAAAGTTGATCAAATCTTTTGATTCAATTTCCTTAGAGTTTAACTCTTCTTCTTTATTTGTTAAAAATCCCATCTTTTTAACTTGATTGTCTTTTTTATTATTTGCATCTTTTACAAGTCCAACAAATGCTCCACCACAAATAAAAAGAATATGTGTAGTGTCAAAAAGTATGGTTTCTGCAGATGAACTTTTTCTACTTCCCTTTACAGGTACATAGACTTCTCCACCCTCTAAAATTTTCAAAAGACCTTGTTGGACACCTTCACCACTTACATCTCTTCCGCTTGTAGCTGATTCACTTTTATTTGCAATTTTGTCAATCTCATCTATATAGATAATACCTTTTTGAGCCCGTTCTATATCAAAATCAGCAGATGCTAGTAAACGTGAGAGGATAGATTCTACATCCTCGCCTACATAGCCTGCTTCAGTTAGAGCTGTTGCGTCTGCAACTGCAAATGGTACATCCATAATCTTTGCTAAAGATTTTGCCAAAAGTGTTTTACCACTACCTGTTGGACCAATCAATAATATATTACTTTTTTCAATCTCTACATTTTTAAATATAGGTTTATCTATCCTTTTATAGTGAGAATATAATGCAACTGAGAGGACTTTTTTTGCCTCTTTTTGACCTATAACATAGTTATCTAAATGCTCTTTTATCTGAGTTGGAATACTAAGACCGCGTTGAAATTCAGCACGCTCTTTTTTTAATTCCTCTTTATGCGTAATTTCAGAACAAGTTTCTACACATTCATTACATATATGTGCATTTTCAGCACTAAATATTTTCTGAACCTCTTTTACATTCTTGCCACAAAAATCACAAATTAAATCTTTACTCATTATATACTCTTTAAATATATATCTACATCTTCTTTAACAACTTTGAGATTATGTGTATCTACAAATTTGTTTTCCTTTTTTGTAAGTTCATCTTTTTTAGTAACTATAACTCCGTCTTTTAGACCAAGTGTTATCTCATGAGCTACCATTCTAAAAGTATCACGAGAAAAATCAACACCTACAAATATATAAGACTTATCTTTTTTATAATCTTTTAAAAATGGAGGTAGTGCATAACCCCCCATAGCTTCTGTAAGCCAATCAACAAAATCTGCATCACTTACGACAAAGTTAGGCTCGGGAAGGATACAGCCCATAGGTTTAAAAAGGATTGGTATTGAGTCACTAATTTCTTCTTTATCTACTAATTTATACTCTTTGGATAAAATATCAAACTTATATACTATAAATCTGTCATACTCCGCAGAAATTCTGGATGTACCGGTAATCATAAAGTGTTCTATATCTTCAAAGATCTTACAAGAACTATCATCCATATTTGTATCAATCATATACTTTGGTTTAATTTTTTTAAAAAACTCATATGTATACGGTAGTTCATATTCTTTAGATATATAAATATGATTTGTCATCTGTACAATAAATTCTCTACCTTTTCTTTGCTCCAAACTCATAGCAGCACGAGAGTACTCATACATTAGTCTTTTACTCATAGCACGACCATTATTTAGAGCTAAGATCATACTGTCACTATCCCACGGTAAAGTAGAACCATCTTTTGCTTTTGTATTTTCAAATACACCCATACCTATAAAAGGTACTAAACTTCCATCTTTTAGTTTTTCTACAATATTATCCATGACATCCAACTCCTGTATAACTGGTGTAGGCTTTGTTTAACTCAACTCTCAACCTATCTACATCAAATTCTTTACTTAAATCATCTGGTATATCAAGATAAAAAACAGCTCCATCTTTACTTATTAAAAACATCGACTTAGTTAACTTGTCCTCTAGTGTTCCACTTACAAATTTCGTACCGTACATATTTCCAAACTCATCATCTATATCTAGTACTAATGAGAACTTTTTAAGTCTATTTTTCAAAACTGTATCTATTTTATATTTTTTATCAAAAATGTAATAACAGTTAAGTGGTACTTGTATTTGGCTTAATAATTCATCCATACTTAGTATCTCATCCATATATCCATTTTTATCATTTGGATAAGATATAAGAAGAGTCATAGACTTATCTTGATGACTTCTTTTAATCTCTATGGTTTCACCTAAAGAGTTTAAAACTTTTATATTTTCAGCCATATATCCTACATCTATAAAATCCTCACAAAGTTCTAATCTCTCATCTTTATATATAATCTTAGATTCCATATTTTTTCACCTTATATCCTATTTGTCTTTGTGTAATACCTAAAGCTTTAGCCGCTTCTGCTTGATTACCATCGCTATTTTCAAGTGCATTTATTATTGCCTCTTTTTCCAAATCATCTAATGTCTTATTTTTTAATGGAATTTGAGTATATTCTTCTACCAACTTTTCATTATTTAAAGCCGGAAGTAATAACATCATGTCAGATGCTGTTATCCCATTTTCATTACCCATGAGGACTATACGTTCTATTGTATTTTCGAGTTCGCGTACATTACCTGGCCATGGATAGTCCATTAGTTTATTCATAGCTTCCTCTGCTATCTCTACTCTTTTTTTGTGGTTAAGCATAGAGCGCTCTAAAAAGAAGTTAACAAGAAGCTTTATATCTTCACCTCTTTTTCTAAGCGCAGGAAGGTCAATAGGGATAACATTAAGCCTATAATAAAGATCCTCTCTAAACTCACCATCTTTGACCATCTGTTCAAGGTCTCTATTTGTAGCAGCTACTAACCTAACATTGACACGTATTGTTTTACCACCACCAACTCTTTCAAACTCCCTTTCTTGAAGTACACGAAGAAGTTTAACTTGTGCAGATGCAGATATATCACCAATTTCATCTAAAAACAATGTCCCTCCATCAGCTAATTCAAATCTACCTTTTCTTGTTTCTTTAGCGTCTGTGAACGCACCTTTTTCGTGTCCAAAAAGTTCACTTTCTAACAATGTATCTGTTATAGCAGCACAGTTTAATTTAATAAACGGTTCATCAGATCGCTTACTTCTTTTATGAATAGCTGATGCAACTAATTCTTTACCTGTTCCTGTTTCACCACGAACTAATACAGTGACTTCACTTTGAGCAATCCTCTCAATAACTTGATAAACACTCTGCATCTGCTTAGAATCACCTATAATATCTCCAAAGTTATGCACTTTTGAATCCCATTCCATTTTGTAGTATTGCTTTAATTCTTGAAGTCTCTCTTTCTCTTTTTCTATAGATATATTAGAATTTATATACTGAGCAAATAACGAGCTTATAATGCTCATTATTCTAACTGTTTCTTCAAAATCTATCTCTGTTGATTTTATTAAATTAGCACCTATAACACCTATAACTCTGTCTTCAGCTATCAAAGGTACTGCAATGTAAGATATTGTCTCACTATTCTTATTTCCAGACTTATTTAAAAATATAATATCATTATGAATATTTTCAATAACAACAGGTTCCATACTTTTTGCAGCTAAACCTGTAGCACCTTCACCTAATCTAAATTCAGAAATAATTTTTTGATGTTTATTAAGTCCTATGGAAGTACATACACTAAGTAGTTCATCTTCTAATCGATATATTACACAATTACCCAAATTAAGAGCACTTTTTAGTTTCAATAAAGATTTTTCTAAAGATTTTTCAATATCTCTAGAATCTGAAATTAATGAAGCTATATCATATAAAACTAATAATTCTTTGTGTGTTAAACATTTGTTACACTGACTTATCATATTAAACTCTTTTAATTTTAATTATATAAACTTATTATATTACTATATGAGGATTTATTAATCATATAATTGTCCAAATATTAATCAGATATTTTTTTACAAACTGATTCTCTTGGTAAATTTTTTATTCCTGGTTCTATCCACCAGATCTCACCGTTACTAAGTTCAACTTCACCGCCCCATTTTTCATCTGTCTTAAATTCAATTTTTTCAATAGTTTCTTCCATATCTTTTTTTGCTATATAGAAAAATATCTCCGAATCATTCTCTCTTAACATTACTTTTGCCATTATCTATCCTTTAATTTTTGATTACTTTAGTTATGTAGTTAAGTAAGGAGCTTCTATGTTCATACCACACCTTAAAATAACCTTTTTTTAACTCGTTTACAAGAATAGATTTTTCATTACCTTTAACTGTATCTGGAAAATCTTCCCTAGAATGAGAACCTCTACTTTCCTCTCTTTGAAGTGCACTTAAGACAACTGATTCAGCTACTTCAAGTGCATTTTTCAATTCAAGAATGGATATTAGTTCTACATTATTATTTCTACCTTTATTAATACAATGCAATGTTCCTGCTTCTTTACGTAAATACTTCAAATAATCAAATACTTTGATTAAACTGTTATAGTTTCTATGAATACCAGCACTTTTAAACATAGTTTTACCCATACTGATACGCATAGAATTAAAATTTTTACTAGTATCTCTATCAAATATGTAATCAACTATTTTTTGATCCTTACCTACAATATTGTAATCGATAGGTAAATATTCTTTATGCTTTATAAACTCTGCAGCATTTTTTCCTGCTAATTCTCCAAAAACTGCACCTTCAAGTAATGAGTTTCCACCAAGTCTATTTGCACCATGTATTCCATTTACGGCACACTCTCCACATACAAAAAGACCTTTTATATCAGTTTTTGTCATTTTTGATTCAATACCACCCATAGAATAATGTGCTACAGGTGTTACCTCTAGAAGTTCTTTTGTCACATCTATACCAGCTTGATTATAAGCAGCTTTATATAGACTTGGAAGTTTTGTTTGAATAATTTGAGACTCAAGGTGTCGAAGGTCAAGATATACTTTTTGTCCATCATTTATCTGTTTGATTATTGCGCGTGACACTACATCTCTGGTTTCTAGCTCATTAACGAATCTTTCACCATTACTATTTACTAAGTGTCCACCTTCACCACGTGCAGCTTCACTTATTAAATAACTACTTTTATTCATTCCCGTTGGATGAAACTGTACAAATTCCATATCTTTTAAATTCAATCCACTTCTAAGTGCAATAGCAAGCATATCACCTGTATAGTCTTGAGCATTTGTACTATGCCCTCTAAAGATACCAGCATACCCTCCACCAGCTAATACTACTGACTTAGCTGGATATACAACTACCGATGAGTCAATTCTTCTAACTGAGACAATACCACTAACATCATTATCTAATTTTGTAACATTCATTACAAAATTGTTAACTACAAAATCAATCCCAACTGATTTTGCTTTTTTGATTAGAATTTGCATAATAGCAGAGCCTGTTTTATCTCCTACATAGCAAGTTCTTTTAGAAATACCACCACCAAAACTTCTTTGGGCTATCTCTCCTTTATCATCTTTATCAAACTCTACGCCATATGAAACAAGCTTTTTAATAATATGTGGAGCACGACTACACATATAGCTTACACTTTTTTTATCAGCTAAACCGTAACTGCCTTTTATTGTGTCATCAATATGCTTTTTTATCTCATGTGAATCATTTTTATCTAGTACTGCATTTATACCTCCACTTGCAAGTGAAGAGTTGGATTTAAATATATTTCCTTTAGTAACAACTGCTACTTTATTTGAGTGAGTTTTAGCCTCTATAGCTGCCATTAGTCCAGCTATTCCACCACCAACTACTACTACGTCATATATCAAAACTTATAGCCTATAAAGTAAGTCATATTTTTCTCTATTTACAGACTTAACTTTTGATATTGCACAGTTTTCTTGTATATGAATAGGTACTTTTGATCCAAAAAGTGAGCTTATAATTCCTGGAGTAGATCTAACAAACTGAAGTGCTAACTGTATGTCATTTTCAAGTGTCATAGTATCATCTAAAACCACACCTGTTTCTGATGTAAATGATTTTTTAAATAGGTTCATTTGAAGCAATGAAGATGAACTTATAACACCAATTTCAAGTTTATATGCAGCGTTTATAATACTACAAGCTTCATTGTCTACTTTTTGAGTAAGAGTTGTATAAGCATTTGTTTTACCCATATTAAATGGAAGTTGTATATATTTGAACCTATGGTTTTCTCCACCAACCTTTATAGCAATTTCAACTAATTTTTCTAAACTTATAAGTTCATCATTTTCGGCTGTAAAACCGTTCCATACAGCTACACCATAACTTTTAAATAAACCATCATCTGCAAGTTGTTCAAATCTCTGAAATATTTTCTCTATTTGTTTATAAAATTCTTTTTTACCAAGTTTTATTATTTGCATCTCAGGATTATGCAAATAATATATATCAAGCTGTTCAATTCCTAAATTTTGTAAACTTTGTTTACATGAATACTCTAAGTAATCTGGTGTCATACAATGTTGATCCAACTCAATGTCATCTTCAGATGCAAGCCCTGTCTCAATTATTTTTTCATTTATCCATGTATAAGGATTTTGTGGAAATGGATAATCAAGCTGAATAAACCCACCCTTTGAACATATAATAAGCTCTTCACGTTTAACTTTATCCCCAAGTTCAATTATTGCCTCCCCAATCTCTTTTTCACTTTGTCCATATCTATAGTTAGATGCAGTGTCGATAAGATTAATTCCACTTCTAATAGCTTGCTTTACAGCTTCTATATAATGAAACACATAGTTTTCTTCTTTATAAGGTTCTTTGTTAAAAGTTCCTAATCCGAGTTTTGAAAAAATCAAATCATTATGTTTTATATAAAAATCTTTATAATTTGAATATTTTTTAGCATAGTTATTTGTATCTTCTAAGGTAGCAAAACTCATTATGTTTTCTTCTGTTCAACTTTTTTTGCATACAAGATTATTGTAGTGAAGTATGTCAAAAGTACAAGTGGTAATATAAAAGTTTCCATTCTTATTCTCCAAAAAAATTTAATATACTTAATCACATACATATAACGTTCCTTTGAATACAAATAATAAAATATAGTAATATCGGAATAATATATGTATATTATTTTTACTATATTATAGAGGAGTACATATGTCAAAATTAGATAAAGTAGATAGGTTTATGCCTACAGTTTTAGAGTATAAAAAGTTTTTAGAACAATTGTCTAATGACTGGAATACTCTTGATAGACTTGCTAGAATTAATAACACTGGAATAAGTATCACTCAAACTAGAGAAGCTTTTAGTAAACTAAGTGAATCCTTACTAGAAAACCTTATAGCTGAAACATCTAATAAAATTGCTCAAGAGATGAACTCTAAAGCACAAGTTAGTGTTGATATACTTATTAGAAACCTTTTTGAAAGAACTGCAGATATTGGATTTTTAGCAACAGATGAAGATATTAGATCTTTTTTAAAAACAAGACTCACCTATATAAATGCAAAAAGAAACCAACAAACTGAATTAAGTGATAAATTGTTGAAAAAATATAAAAATGATAAAGAAGAACTTAGACAAAGGTTTTTAGAATATATAGCAAAATACTCTGTATATTATGACATTATGCTTCTTTCACCTGAAGGAAGAGTTTTAGCAAAATTGAATGATAATAATACAGTCGAACACTCAACTGATTCACTAATACAAGAGTCACTTCAAACAAAAGAAGAATATGTAGAAACTTACAGATATACCGACTTGCAACCAAACCAAGATAAATCATTGATATACTCATATAAAGTTACAAGTTCTAATGATGATAATACTCCAATTGGTGTACTGGCTCTATTTTTTAAATTTGAAGATGAGCTAAAAGGTGTATTTAAACATCTTATTGATGAAAAAGACTGGATGATTTTAACACTTTTAGACAAAGATGGGTCTACTATTTCAAGTAGTGACTCATACCAAATTCCATTAGGAACTAAACTGCAAACTGTTACAGATAAAAACTGCGACATAGTACGTTTTGGAGGAAGAGAGTACTTAGCTAAAACAGAACCAACTAAAGGATACGAAGGTTTTCATGGCCTTGGATGGTATGGACATGTAATGATTCCAATAGAACATGCTTTTGAAGAAACCAAAAATATGGCTCTTAATTCTATGAAAAATAATTATTTAGAAAATGTAATAAATACTTCAGATTTATTTAGTAACGAGGTAAAGTTTATACCACATCGTGCAGAAAAAATTCAAAGAGAACTTGATAGAACAGTCAATAATGGAAAACTAATTGATGAAACGGGAACAACTGGAATGGTACTGGGAGAGATATCAAGTGCTGGAATAAAAACAAAAAATATCTTTGAAGATTCTATAAAAAACCTTAATGAGACTGTAATATCTTCTTTTTTAGCTGATGTAGAATTTTCAGCAAAACTTGCAATTGATATTATGGATAGAAATCTTTATGAAAGGGCTAATGATTGTAGGTGGTGGGCACTTGCAGGTGATTTCACAAAAATATTGGCTAAAAGTAACATAAATGATAATGATAAAGAAAAACTAGAAGATATATTATCTTACATAAATAATTTATATACTGTTTATACTAACCTTTTTATTTATGATATAAATGGTGAAATTCTAGCTATTTCAATGCCTAAAGGTGAAAGAAAAAATGAGCCAATAGAATTTTTAGTTAAAGAACAATGGGTTGGCAAAACTATAAAAGAAAAATGGGTTGAAGATACTCTAAAAATAATTGATTCTCAGCAATACACTGTTTCAAGTTTTTTAAAAACTAATCTATACAAAAATGGGCAACATACATATATATACAATGCATCTATCAAAGATATTGGTGAAGTAAATAGATCAATTGGTGGGATAGGCATTATTTTTGATTCAACACCTCAATTTTTTGCAATGCTTGATGACGCACTACCAAAAAATGAAAATAATAAAACAAAAAATGGTGCTTTGGGCTTCTTTGTACAAAAAGATACAACCATAATATCTTCAACAGATAAGTCATTTACAATAGGCTCAAAACTTAATATAGACTCAAAATTTTTTACTTTAAAACAAGGGGAGTCTATCGCAGATATTATCAGTTTTAACAACTATAATTACGCGATTGGTGCTTCTTGTTCTGAAGGATATCGTGAATACAAGGATAAGAAAGATACTTATAAGAATGATGTAATATCAATCATATTAAATCCTATTGGAGAGTCTAAAGTAGTTATGGAAAATAATGAATACAAAAAACCAGAAAAATTATTATTAACAATACCTAAAGACATAGCTGTAAATACTTCAACTACAAAAATAATTACATTTCACTTAGATTCCCATTGGTTTGGTCTTAATGCAAAAGATTGTGAATGCACAGTTGGGATAGAAGGGCTTACACCTGTTTTAGCAAAAGATAAAAATTTTGTATGTGGATTTAAAACATATAAAAATGAAACTGTGTATGTTATAAATATGACACATGACTTACAACCATCTATGGAAAATATACATTCTGATTCAGATATAATAATAGTTAAGATTGAAGATAATCCTTATATTAAATATATTGGAATTGCAACTGAGCAGATTGGTGAAATTAAAAATTTCCCAGATATTATGATTGATTCACTAAAGTCTATAATGTCAAACACTGATTTATTTAGCACAGCTGTGATTAGAAATCCTCAAAATGAAAAATCGGAAATGATCACTTTAATTAACCATAAAAAAATTGCAAGACGCCTGATAGATCCAAATAAAAGATAAATACCTATATGTTCTATACCTCTTAATAAACTATTGATGATAAAAATTTGGTTGGATAAAAAACTAGAAGATAAAATCTTCTAGTTTTACAGGAGGGAATAAATGAAATATTTCAGTAAATATATTATCGTACTGAATCAAAAAAGTAATCAGTTTCTCCAATATCTTTAGTTTCTTCATCTAACTGGTCTAATATACTATTTGTGATCCAAGTTAAAAGGTTTAGTGCACCTTTATAACCACTCATAGAATATCTATGTAGATGATGTCTATCAAAGATAGGGAAACCTATACGGATTAATGGAGTATCAGTATCACGGTATAACTCTTTACCATAAACGTTACCAATCATAAAGTCTACTGGTTCAGTAAATAGTAAACTTCTTAAATGCCATAAATCTTTACCAGGCCAGATTTGGCAATCAGATGCCCATTGAGATTTATCAATAATAGATTGCATATCAGCTTCCCAACCTTTTCTTGGAGCATTATTACAAAGAATATGAGTTGGAATACCACCCATCTCAACAATAAATGAAACAAGTCCAAGTAAGAAATCTGGATCACCATAGATAGCAAATTTTTTCCCATGCATATATGGATAAGAATCTTGCATCGCATCTACAAGTTGAGCACGTTGAGCTTTTAAAGTTTCAGATACTTCTTTACCAGTAAGTTCAGAAAGTTTCATAACAAATTCATCCGTACCAGATAAACCAATAGGGTTAGAAGTAGCATAACCCTGTTTCCATTTATTTTTAATAGTCTTAGCAGTTTGCACTGTAGAATATTTTTGTAATGAAATAGTATGTTCTGCATTAATAGCAGTTTTAGCAATAGACATTGGTGTACCGCCAGCATATAATTGATACTCACCAGCACCAGTATTCCACTGAGCTTCATGATCACCGATCATATGAATTTTATCACTAAATTCAGCACAGATCTCTTTTACTTCTGTTAAAGAACCAAGATACGGTTCAAAACCAGGAATAATATTTATACGCCCTTCTTCAATAACTTTTTCAGTTTTTGAAGGGTTAAGCTGCTCTAAAGTAGCTTTCATCATGTTATCGTAACCAGTAATGTGACTACCAACAAATGATGGAGTATGAGCATAAGTAATTAAAGTTTCATCTAATTCACCCTCTGCTTCTTCACGAGCACCAATAACAAACGCATTTAAATCATCACCAATAACTTCAGCCATACATGTTGTAGATACTGAGATATGTTCAGGTTTATACATAGCATTACAGTTACGTAGACCATCTTTCATATTTGAAAGACCACCAAAAACTGCTGCTGATTCAGACATACTATCTGACACAACTGGAGTTGGTTCCTTAAAGTGTCTTGTAAAGTATGATCTAAAGTATGCAACACAACCATGTGAACCATGTACATATGGCATAGTATTTTCAAAACCAAGACCTGCCATAATAGCACCAAGTGGTTGACAAGCTTTTGCAGGGTTCACTGTAATAGCTTCACGAGCAAGATTTTTCTCTCTGTAATCCCATGATTTTGTCCATTCTTGAACTTCATCAACTTTAACAGGATTAACTGCACCCATAGCACTTTCAAATTCTTTTTTTGCTGTTAAAGAAGCTTGATATTCCTCTTTTAGAAATAATTTTTGTCCGTTTACAATATTTTCTACGTCTTGCATATTATGCTCCCTCCTCTACATTTTCCCATGGTGCTTTAGTATGATTCCAAACTGGAGAGTTCATAGCTAGATCCATATCTTTTGCAAAAATTGCAAATGCGTCATACCCATGATAAGGTCCAGAATAATCCCAAGAGTGCATCTGTCTAAATGGAAGACCCATTTTCTGGAATACATATTTCTCTTTAACACCAGCAGCAACTAAATCTGGTTTTAATTTATGTACAAATTTTTCTAATTCATACTCATTAACATCATCATAAATTAATGTACTACGTTCAATATCTTCTTTCGTTCTTTTATAGTCATCACCATGTCCAAACTCATACCCAGTACCAATAATTTCCATACCTAAGTCTTCATATGCACCAATTACATGACGAGGGCGTAAACCACCAACATACAACATTACTTTTTTACCATCTAAAACAGGTTTGTATTTAGCAATAACTTCATCAGTCATTTTAGTATACTTAGCTATTACTTCTTCAGTTTTAGCTTGAACTTCTTCACCAAAGAATTCAGCAATTTTTCTTAAAGACTCTGTAGTTTTACTTGGTCCAAAGAAGTTATATTCCATCCAAGGAATATTAAACTCTTGTTCCATATGACGTGAAATATAGTTCATAGAACGGTAACAGTGCAATAAGTTTAATTTTGCTTTTGGAGCAATTGCCATTTCTTTATAAGTAGCATCTCCTGACCACTGAGCAATTACACGTAAACCTATCTCTTCTAAAAGGATTCTAGTCGCCCACGCATCACCACCAATATTATAATCACCAATAATAGCTACATCATAATCAGTAGATTTAAACTCACTTCTTGCAGACGTATCAGTCATAACTTCATCTCTAATTGCATCATTTGCAAGGTGGTGACCAAGTGATTGAGATACCCCACGGAAACCTTCACAAGAAACTGCAATAGCTGGTTTAGAACTTTCTTTCTTATGTATTTTTGCAACAGCTTGAATATCATCACCGATAAGACCGATTGGACATTCTGACTGAATTGAAATACCATTATTTAATGGAAATAATTCGTCAATTTCTGTAAGAGCTTTTTTAAGTTTAGTATCACCACCAAATACAATATCTTTTTCACTAAAGTCAGTTGTAAAGTTCATTGTAACAAATGTATCTACACCTGTAGTACCAATATAGTAGTTACGACGTCCACCACGTGAGTACTGTCCACAACCAACTGGTCCATGTGAAATATGAATCATATCTTTGATCGGTCCCCAAACAACACCTTTGGATCCCGCGTATGCACATCCACGTTGACTCATGACACCTGGTACAGTTTGTTTGTTACTTCTTGTTTTATCACAAGCACCTTTTACACCTTCTGGATTATCTACTCCTAAGTGTTTTGCCCTGTTTTTTGCAGCTTTAGCAGGGTATACCTCTAAAACTTCAGCGATAGCTTCTTGCTGTAAAGCTTCTAATGATTCTGGTCCCATATTTTCTCCTTGATTTTGAAAATAAAAGTAGCTTACGCTACTTTTACTCTATATAGATTCATGTCGTCTAATTTTTTACATAAATCTTTTGTTACATCTCCATCAACGCTTTTTGAGATTTCACTAATTTGATATTTGTTAGTATAATAAACCATTTTAATATCACCATCCATCTCAGCAATATTGTCAAAATAATCAACAAATGCCGTATGAGCAAATGTACCAGCAGGAACTTCAAGAGTTTCTAACTCTACACCCTCACGAGTTTCACTTGTTAATGTAACAGTTTTACCTGCTGCACTTGTTCCATCTTCTACTTTTTCAATTACCTTATCAAAACTTACATCATTACCCATATCTGCTGGGAAGTGGTATCCACATATAAACATATTTTTCTCCTATATCTTGTTATATTTTAATTTTTTTACTCTAAATCATTGAACAAAAAAAGTTAATTACGCTTCTTTTTGCCCTAAGTTATCTTCATCAACTTCTTCTTCTAAACCGAATTCCATAAGTAAGTTTTCAAGATCATCCATTTCTAATGGTTCAGGGATAACTTTTAAATCATTAGCAATAATTTTACGAGCTAACTCTTTATATTCCATAGCTTGATCATGATTTGGTGAAAATTCAACAACAGTCATACGACGAAGTTCAGCACGTTGAACGTGATTTGAACGTGGTACGAAGTGAATCATTTGAGTACCAATTTGTTTTGCTAAGTGTTTTGCAAGATCGTACTCTTTATCTGTCATACGTGCATTACATACAAGACCTGCAAGACGAACACCACCAGTATTAGCGTATTTTAAAATACCTTTTGAAATGTTATTAGCTGCATACATCGCCATCATCTCACCAGACATAACAATATAAATCTCTTGAGCTTTACCTTCACGAATCGGCATAGCAAACCCACCACAAACAACATCACCAAGAACATCGTAAGAAACGAAATCTAATTCGTCATCGTAAGCACCTTCTTCTTCAAGAAAGTTAATAGCTGTAATAACACCACGACCTGCACAACCAACACCTGGCTCTGGACCACCTGATTCTGTACACATAATGTAACCCTCAGTAATTTCTTCATTATCTGGGTGAAACTCATCAGCACCTGGTTTACATACATCTTCTAACTCTAAGTCTTCAACTGTACCAGCTTCACTAGCTAGTTGCATAATAGTTGACTGAGCTTTCTCATGTAAAATAAGTCTAGTAGAATCTGCTTTTGGGTCACAACCAACAATTAAGATCTTTTGTCCATAATAATGACACATTGCTGCCAATGTGTTTTGAGATGTAGTAGATTTACCAATCCCACCTTTTCCGTAAAATGCGATTTGTCTTAATTCAGCCATATCGTCTCCTTGAATAATTTTGGTTTCAATTCTAATATTACATATAGTGTTCCCTAGATTATATTCCATATTAAAAAATTTAAAATATCTATTAAAAGCCTATAAGCAAGGGACTTTAGATGAAAATAGGAGTTTTTTTATCCTATTTGCTTTAAAAATATTTTTCTTAACTTCAAAATACATTTTTGCAAATTTTGTATCTACAAAAATGTTATTAAGTAAAAAATTTAATAAAGTATTTATAGAATAAACAAGATTTTTGGAAGTTATTTATATATTACAAGTGGATACTACAAGTGCGAAGTTTAACAAAGAGATAAATTATTGCACTTGATTAATGAATTAATACAATTATGAAGCACTTTAACTAGCTATGTATGAAATGCTTCCAGTTTAGAACTTAACTTATTTGTTAAAGAACTTAGATGCTCACTAGCAGCCGATATTTCCTCAACACTTTTTGCATTTACTGATGATATTTTATCAATCTCTGTAACTTTTGATACTATAAGTTCTATATTTTTACCAGTTTTTTCAAAATCTGACACAGTTTTATCACTTACTTTTACAGCCTCACTAACAAATATTACAGTTGTATTTATTTTATCTTCAACACTTTTTGCAACATCTGAAAGTTTCTGAATCTCATCTGAATTATTTATCATCTGAGTCGAAGCATCACCAATTGATTGTACAACTACATTTATAGTAGCATTTATTTCTGAAAGTGTTTTTTGAGTTCTCTCAGCTAACTTTCTTACTTCGTCAGCCACAACTGCAAACCCACGTCCATGTTCACCAGCACGTGCTGCTTCTATAGCAGCATTAAGCGCTAAGAGGTTTGTTTGGTCAGCTATATCAGATATTATATTAAGAACATTTTTTACTTCATCTGCATCATTAGACAAGTTTTCCATGTTATGTGACAATTCAATTTCTGTTTGAGCAGTTTCTTGAACTTTTGTTGTTAAATAAACTATGTCATCTCTAGCAATTGATAAATTTTCATTTGCACTTATAATATCTTTTTTACTTTCTTTAGCATCTTTTATTGATAATACTATTTCTTTTTTAATATTTTTTGCCTTTGTGGCAGCATCATTAACAACAGATACAGAGTTTTCTACATTTTTTCCAACATTTTGTGAAGTACTTAACATCTCATTAGATATCGAGGCATTTTCATTACTGGTTTCTTTTACAGAATTTATAGTAGACTGAACTTTTTCAATAAATCTATTTGTATATGTGCTAGCTTGTGCAATTTCATCTTTTCCTAAGACATCAAGACGCTTTGTTAAATCTCCATCACCAGATGACAACTCTTTTGTAGTGTCTATTAGCTTTTTCAAAGGATTTATTACAATAGAATTTACCAAGAATACAGATATTAATAACATAATAAAAATCAATATAACACTAACTATAAAAATATTCTTACCAAATTCTTCTACACTCGCTAAGCCTTCTGATTCATTGATTTCAGCAATAATTGCCCAAGTTGTATTAAAAACTTTAACAGGAGAATAAGAACTTAAAACACTTATTTCTCTATAGTTATCTGTTATCTTACTATTACTTTTACCATTTATAGCTTCTACAGTAGAGTCACTTTTTACTTTAAACATTCCTATAGTTGTTCCAGTATTTTTAACTACAGTATCATCTATATCTTTAGTAAACCTACTATCATTTCGCATCATATAGTCTTTTCCAACTAAATATATTTCTCCACTGTCACCTAAGCCAGCTTCTTTGTACTTACCATTAAAACTCATAATCTTATTAATTACTCCAATTGGCATTTGGAATATAAGTGTACCTTCTACTTTTCCATCTATTACAACTGGAGTAGCTATAAATGAAGCTGCTGAATTATAACTTGGTTCATATGGTTTAAAATCATCAAATGCTATTTCACCTTCTTTCATTTTAATAGCTTCTTTATAGACCTTTGCAATACCCGTACTATTATATACATCATCATTTAAATTTGTTGCATAATCTTTTTCTTTAAAAACAGTATATACAAGGTTTCCATCTTTATCTGTAATAAATATATCATAAAGTGAAAAACTATTTAATACGCTATTGAATGATTTATGATATTTTTTATGCAAAGACATATATTTTGAATCGTATCCTTCAATATAAGCATTCTTATTTTTTTCCCCAACTTTTGCAGGGTTTTGTTTTATAAATATGTATTGAGCTATTAGTGCATTGATATTTGATGGAAGGTAGGACTCTGTAGGCAATCTTTTGGATATATTAGGTAAATTATAGTTTACACTATTAAGGTATTTATTATTATATAGTTCAATTAATTCACTCTTAACTTTTTTTCTATCTAATTTATTTAGATCTTTTGATAGATTATTAAACGCACTTCTAAATTCCAAAGTAGATTCTTTAACCATATATGACTTGGACATAGACTTCAAAAGTTCTGAAAGTGTTAAAAAATAATCTGTAATATGCCCTTTTTTAGATTCCATTGTAGAATCAAGCTGAGCTAGTCTAGCTTCAATAAGAGCATTTTTAGCTGTTAAATAAGATTGAACACTAAGTGTTATACCAAGTATTAATAACCCTATACTTATAAGTGACGTTAATTTAGATTTTATAGTCATTTTCCACACTCCAATTTTTTAAAATTGATTGTAGCGTAAAAAATAGCACATGATATGATTAATTTTTAATCAATATAGTTCAAAATAATTTTTAAAAAATCATTTCACATCATTTTTTGTAATAACTTTATCAATCAAACCATATATTTTAGCATCGTCTGCACTCATAAATTTATCACGTTCTACATCTTCAGTAATAGTCTTTATATTTTTTCCCGTCTGCTTTGCAAGGATTTTATTTAAGAGGTCCCTTATACGTAAAATTTCTTGAGCTTGAATAGCTATATCAGTAGCTTGACCTTGAGCACCACCTAATGGCTGATGTATCATTATTCTTGAATGTGGAAGAGAATATCTTTTACCTTTAATACCAGAACTAAGTAAAAATGCACCCATAGAAGCAGCTTGCCCTACACAAATGGTAGATACATCACATCTTATATAATTCATTGTATCGTAGATGCTCATACCGCTTGTTATTACTCCACCTGGAGAATTTATATACAAATATATATCTTTATCTGGATCTTCCGCTTCTAAAAAAAGGAGTTGAGCAACAATACTAGATGCCACAGTATCATTAACTTCTCCACTTAACATAATGATTCTGTCTTTTAATAGCCTTGAAAATATATCATAACTTCTCTCACCACGACTGCTTTGCTCAACTACATAAGGTATATAACTCATTACTTTTTCCTATATTGGCATTACTCTGATGTTATCATCAAGGTTTTGTTTAAGTGTACTTTCTATTGCGTAAAGTGTACCTGTAGAACCCGTTGAGCAGGTTGAACATGCACCAAGATATTTTATATATATATTATAGTATTCACTCTCTTCTTTAATATCTATAACTTCCATATCACCACCATCCATAACAAGCATTGGACGAACATACTCTTCTACAACAGCATCTACTGCACGTATTTTTTGAACCAATCCCATAGATGCAAAATCTGGCTTTTTATCTGTTGTAGTTAAGGCAGCTTCATGGAGACGTTCACGTTGCATCTCTTCTCTTACATCTTTTAATATATCTACTAAATAAATATCTTTTGCCTCATGTCCACCAGATTCAATACAAGACTTACAAAAACCACCTGCTTTTGTAAAATCTATAACCTCTTCTATAGTTTTAAGATCATTAATTTTAATAACGTCAATAAGTGTATCTTGTGTAACCCTTGCACATTCACAAATAATATGCTCTGTCTCAAAACTATCCATATCTACACCCTTATGTGTAGCAGCAGCTTTTTTAATTACATCATAAGCCATAACTGAACAGTGCATTTTTTGGGGTGGAACAGCTGGGGTATCAGGATTATCACGCATAGCTTTTTCAACATCTATATTTGTAATTGTTACAGCTTCATCAACTGTTTTACCCATACATAACTCTGTCATAATATCACTAGAAGCTATGGCTGTACCACAGCCAAAACTCTTAAATTTACTTCCTACAATTTTATCAGTAGCATTTTCAACTGCCCAATAAAGACGTACAGCATCTCCACAACTTTCAGCCCCAAAGTCTGCAACAATTAATTTTGCATTCATAGCTTCAGCTTCTTCTTCTGTAATATGCCCTTGATGTTGGGGGTTATTCATTCTATCCACAACTACATTACTATACTCATCCCAAATTGATCCACTTACTAAACTTCCCTTAGCCATTTTATATCCTTTATTTTATAATTCTGATGTATGATTTTTTGGTGTATACGCATACGAACTTGAAATACTTCTGAGACGCTCTACCGCTTTTGTGATCTGCTCAATCGCATAATCGATCTGTTCTTCTGTATTGAATCTACTTAGTGAAAAACGTATGCCTGTATGAGCGAGTTCACTGTCACTTCCAAAAGCATTCATTACAGGGTTTGCTTCTAGATCCTCACTTGCACATGCACTACCAGTTGAGGCAGCTATGCCGTTTTGATTTAGATCCCAAAGCATAGACTCACCCTCAACACCTTTAATTGAAATCAGTGTTGTGTTTGGTGTACGATTTTGTGTACCACCGATTACAATTGTGTCAGGTAATTTCAAAATTGCACGTTCAAGTTTGTCACGCAACATACCAACATGATTAATCTCATATGCTAATGCCATCGTATTTGTAGCTAAATGAATAGCTTTACCCATACCTATCATAGATGCAACATCAACAGTACCTGCACGTCTTCCATCCATCTGTTCACCACCATTCATATATGGACTAAGCTTTACACCTTTTCTTATATATAATCCACCCACACCTTTTGGTCCATGAAACTTATGAGCAGAAAAGCTTATCATATCTACATTTACATCTTGAACATCTACTTCTACTTTACCTATAGCTTGCGTAGCATCTGAATGAAAAGGTACATCTTTTTCTTTACATATAGCACCTATTTCCTTTATAGGGAATAGCTTTCCTGTTTCGTTATTTGCCCACATTATAGATACTAAAGCAGTATCATCTTTTATAGCTTTTTCAACTGCGGATGCATCTAATACACCCTCTTCATTTACATTTAGATAGGTTACTTTCACACCTTGTTTTTCTAAAAAGTTACAAGCTGCTGTTATAGCAGGATGTTCAACTTCACTTGTTACGATATGTTTTTTATCACCACCAAGTATGTGATCTATCCATGTACTTTTTATAACCCAGTTATTAGACTCAGTTGCATTAGCCGTAATAACTATATCATCCTCATCATCTGCATTTATACCCTCATAAAGATATTCAATAGCTTCCAGCATTTTTTTATGTGTATTGGATCCAAAACTATGAAGAGAATTTGGGTTTCCATAAACCTCACAAAAAAAAGGTTTCATCTCATCAAAAACTTTCTCATCTACTTTTGTAGTAGCATTATTATCTAAATAAACTTCCATATTAACTCCTTAATTTTATACTTTGCATGAAAAACATGTCTCTTGGTCATTACACTCAGCACATGCTGGCGCGGTCTCATTTAATAAATCATATAAATATTTTTTCCATAGTGTATCTTTTGGCTTCATTTGACTTAGTTTTGGAAAGTGCTCTTGCATATATCTTCCCATTTCTACACGATTTTTAAAACCTAAATCTTCGTATAGATGATTCATTTCTAAAGAGACCTTAGCTATATGAATTGCAATCTTATTTTTTGAATAATCATCTTTTGCAAAAAATTGCAACAAATTTGTAACCTTTGCCTCTAAAACATCTGCTGAACTTATCTGTATTTTTGTCATAATGTCATCTCCACCATTTTTCCATTTACAATTTCACCAAATTCCATGCCAAAATCATAACAATCAAGTAGTTCTTCTTTTGTAGGAATAAGCTTGATTTTTTTTGGCTGTAGAGGAACACGAAACTTTAAAGCTTTTAGTCTTACATTCATCATTTCAACTGCTTCACCACTCCAACCATAAGAACCAAAACATCCACCAAACTTACCTTTCTTTTCTAAAAGCATCATACACGATAGTAAATCCCATACTGGCTTTGGGACATCACCATTAATAGTTGGCGCACCTATTAATATACCTGTACTTTCTTCTAGTATAGCTATCATATTTTGTTCATCTAAAGCAGTTAAGTCATATATATTTGCTATTAAATTTTCATTTGACTCAATACCATCATATATTTTATGTGCCATATCTTTAGTATTTTTATAACTTGTTACATAAAAAATTGAGATAATTTTTTTACCATGAAGCCTATCTTCAATTGAACTCCATTCTTTATATAATTCCATATATTTCGATGGATTTTTTCTTATAATTGGACCATGTAGATTACATATAATATCTATATCATTTACTTCATAAAGGGCTAATGCCTTAACAACATCACTTTTAAATGGTCTCATAATATGGTCATAATAATACTGAAAGGCATAATCGAAATCACCAACTAAATCATCAAATAATCTTTCATCATAATAATGAGAGCCAAATACATCTCCACTAAAAAGAATTTTATCTTCTACAAGGTAGCTACTCATAGTTTCTGGCCAGTGTAGATTTGGTGTACTTAAAAATTTTAAAGTTTTATTACCTAAGGAAAGTTCTTTATTGGTCCAAACAGTTTCAAATTTCATGTTTTCAGTTTTAGCTATAGACTTTAACATTGGTTGTGCCATAGGTGATATAAATACTTTAGCATTTGGAGCTCTTAATGTAAGTTCTGGAAGAGCTCCACTATGGTCAGGTTCAAGATGGTGCATTACTATAAATTTTATATCTTCATAATTACATATAGATTCCAGTTTTTCAAAGAAAGCATCTTGAAACTCTTTCTTTACAGTATCCAAAATAATCACACCTTCTGGTGTTTTAATAAGATATGAATTATAAGTAGTACCATTAGCAGTTTTCATAATGATATCAAAGGTTCTTATTTCAGAATCACTAACGCCAATATAATATATATCTTTACTTATCTTTATTGCTTGACTCATTTTAACAGTATCCTTTTAAGCCAAAATGGAGGGTTGTCATTTATAAGTTTTTGAATTGAAGTAATAACACATTTTATCAATTCATTTTCATTTAAAGCTTTCATAGGGTAAGTGCCTGCATACTTAACCATATTCGCAGCTTTTGGACCTATTTTTGTCACGTAAAGAATATCGCTATTATCAATACATTCTATTTTATACTCTAGTTTATCAACTTCTTCTTCATACTTTAGTGATGAGTCAACCTCTTTAATAAGTTCATAACTATCTTTATCAATCTTATATATATAAAACTTCTCACACCAACCAAAATGTTCGTTAACATGTACACCATCTTTAGATGCAAAAGCTATTTTAATCATATTACAAATATCCTAATGTTCCCATCTATAACCTGAGATAAAGTTTCAAAAATTAACGTATATGTACTTGTAGCACCTAAACTACATCCAGCACAAGCACCTTGGTATGCAAGTCTAATCTCAATATTTGGCTCAGTAACATAATCCAGTAAAACTATATCCCCACCATCTTTTAATAATATAGGTCGTATATATCTGTCTATAGCATCATTAATTATTTCAAGTTGTTGTTCACGAGATGATTGTCTAAAAATTTTGTTTTCTTCACACTGTGTATTTGCTTTTTTATCAACACCACCCATTTGAGCAAGTGCCATAGGATGACCTGACTTTGCAGCATTTAACATACATTCAAAACCCTCTTTCACTCTCTCTTGATCTGTTCTATCTTTTAAAAGGATAAGTCCTAACCTAAAGTTAGCACCTTGATGATCTTTTGTGACGGCACGTCTAAAATAATCAATCGCAGTATCTTCATCTTCATCAACTCCAAGTTTTGTTTGATAGATTAGAGCTAAATTATAGTTTGCAGAATCATTACCATATTCACTTGCTTTTTCAAACCACTCTCTAGCTTTGGTAAAATTTTTTTCTACACCCTCACCTTTAAGGTACATCAATCCAATATTTGTCATGGCTTGATCATTTTTGTATTTAACCTCTTCTTGCCAAAGGCTCATTGCTTTTTTATAATCTTTTGCTTTATAAGCACTTAACGCTTCACGGTGTTCCATAAATCTGATTCCTTCTCCAGGATTAGGTAAATCACATCCTAATTCAATTTGCTTTTTTATATATATTTCTAAATATTCATGTGCTATCTCGATAGCCTCATAATAATCTTCGCTAGATGCCTTTATATCAAAGTCTAAAAACTGTGCTAAATAAGCATCTCCTACTTCATTTTCACCTAAATAACACTCTATTTGATAATTAAGTGATAGATAGTATTCTAAGCTATTTTTCATCTAACAACACTCCAACTCTATTTGGTCTAAAACATCTATACCTTTGTCAAAGTCATAATCTTCAAACAAATCAGATATATTAAATACATTTGCACATGCTAAATAAAGTGTATCATGAACAATTTTAGGTTTTGTAAACTCTTTTCTATAGTTTTGTGGAATTTTTTCCATAAACTTAATCCAAAGTTTATTTTTTGATTCTGGCTTTAGTGTAAACAAATCATTCATAGCATCTAATACACATGCTGCATTTTCATAACAATCTATATTGCTAAATGTTACATACCTATCTTTTTCTGGACTCATTAACTATTCCCACATCCACATTTACATGAACTACCATTACCGGGGTCTAAAAGTTCTTTATAGTTATCATTGTTCAACTTCTTTAATCCATTTGTAAATTGTAACTTGTAAGCTTGTGATATTAAATATTCATTATGTTCAGATGAGTAAACATCTATTTTACTTTTTGCAAAAGCTTTATAGACACCTTCACCCATATGAAAGTACACTGTAGAAGTTACACCATTATTTTTTAAAAACTCTGCACTTGCAGGTCCATTGCCTTTAACTTCATTTTTAATTACTTTTAAATTAGTCCCATCAAAGAGTCCAAAATATGGTGCATTTCCATAAAGTTGAGAAATTGTTATTGATTCTTTTTCATCTAATGGTATTGCTAACATAAATTTTCCTTTATTGTTTATTTATTATTTTTACTTACATTAAACGTTCCTTAGAGTTTCTATGGAATAAATTATGTATAAAAATAATAAATATATAATATGGATAACTATCATGGTAAATAGAAAATTAATTCGCGAACTTTTAAATGAATCTGCCTGCTCACACAATGACAAGAAAAAAAGTTCTTGTGACAAACCAAAACCAGGTGCTACAAGTGGTGGTTGTGCATTTGAAGGTGCTCAAATTGCACTTTTTCCATATGCAGATGCTGTTCATCTTGTTCATGCTCCTGCTACTTGCCAAGGAGCCTCATGGGAAACTAGAGCTACACCTACAAGTTATAAAGGTGAGAACAATACTATAACTGGATACTATACAGATGTAACTACAAACGATGTTATATTTGGAGGAGATAAGAAGCTTGAAGAATCTATAGAATACGTCTTAGAACATAAAAAACCTAAAGCTGTATTTGTATATGAGACTTGTGTAACTGCTATGATTGGTGATGATATTGACAATGTTTGTACACGCATGCAAGAAAAACATTCTGTGCCTGTAGTAGTAATTCATTCACCAGGTTTTGTTGGAGGTAAAAACCTTGGTTCGCGTCTTGGTGGGGAAGCAGTCCTTAATCAGCTAATTGGTACTCGTGAACCAAAGAAAATACATCCATATGGAATCAATCTTATAGGTGAATACAATGTAACAGGTGATATGTGGCAATATACTCCGATCTTAGAGAAAATCGGTATAAAAATAGTATCTACTCTAGCTGGTGATGGACGTATAGAAGATATACAAACAGCACATACTGCTAAACTAAATGTAATCGTATGTGCGAAATCATTAGTAACACTAACTAGAAAGATGCAAGAGCGTTACAGCATACCTTACATTTCTGTGTCTTTTTACGGAAAACGTGATACCACAAATGCCATTCGTTCTATTGTAAACGCATTTGGAGATGAAGAACTTAGTAAAAAAGCTGATAATATAATCGCTGAAGAAGAAGCAAATTTAGAAAAAAGGTTAATCCCCTATAGAAAAATACTAAATGGTAAAAAAGCTATTTTAAATACTGGAGGAAACAAATCATGGTCGATAGCTTCAGCTCTTCAAGACATTGGTATAGAAGTAGTTGCGACCAGTGTAAGAAAAGCTACACTAGAAGATATAGAGATTGCAAAAACGTATGTAGATATACTTATGAAAGTACCTGCAAACGAACAAGCTAAACTTATAGATGAGCATAATGTTGACATACTTTTAGCTGGTGGTAGAAGTCTATACACTGCTATAAAGAAGAAAGTAGCTTTTGTCGATGTAAATCAAGAAAAAAAAATAAGTTATGGAGCATATGGCGGACTTGAAAATCTAGCGAAAGATGTGTGTGCAGCTGTGAACAATCCAGTTTTTAAAATTGTCGGTGAAATTGCACCTTGGGATGAGTAAGAATCTAGTCCCTTATCTTATAAATCTTCTTTCTCTCTTTTGAAGATAGAACATCTAAAATTTTTCTATACTTTGTAATAGTACGTCTTACCATTTTCATATTATATCTCTGCATAACATTATCAACTAAATCTTGATCAGTTAAAGGCTGTTCATGATTTTCATTTTCTATAAGGTTTTGAATGTAATTTTTTATCTCTGATGATGATAAGTTTTTACTTACTGCATTTGTAAAAAAAGACTTTAGAGAAAAAATACCTCTATCACATTTTATGTATTTATTTGATACAGCTCTGCTAATAGTCGATTCTTCAAAACCTATATCGTCTGCTATTTGAGCCATTGTCATTGGCTTTAATTCACTTCCAACAAAAAAATTCATCTGTTTTTCAACAATTAAAAGTACTAACTTATAAAGAGTTGATTTTCTAAGTTCAAGTAGATTAACCAAATCTCTTGCTTCTTTTAGTTTATCTTTCAACTCATCGTTTTTACTCTTAAATGGATCAGTAATTATAATATCTGGATAATAGCTATTATTCATAGTTACTGTAATATCATTATTTATATCTATAAAAAAATCTGGAACGATATAGGAATTTTCCTCTTGAAAATCAACTGCAGGTGGAGATTTAAATCTTTTAATTATCTCCGTCACTTCTTCAAACCTATGATGTTTATGATACTTATCAATATTTTTTAAGTTTTGAATTACCTTTTGCATAAAAAGGTTCAATTCTTCATCAACACTCACTTGTGATAATTGGAACATAAATGATTCAATTAAATTTAATGAACCTATTCCACTTGGTTCTAAGTAAGCAAATCTTTGTCTAATACCCTCAACAAACTCTTTGGTTGTATTACATTTTTGTGCAATTTGTTCTATATCACCTTCAAAATACCCATCACTATTTAAATATTTAAGAATTTCATTAGCTATTCTTTGAGAGGTTGGTGTTGGGAATAAAGGAGCTTCTATCTGCCTTGAGACTAAATCATATAAAGATTCTTCATATAGATTTATCTCTTCAATAAAACCACCACTTGAGTAGTTTGATTCAAAAGATGACTGGTACTCTAAAAAAGGATTATCAAAACTATGTTCTTTAAATATAGTCTCTAGATCTTGCACAGGTGCTTGTAATAATGGAAGCCATAGTCTAAGTGATAGTTGTAATCCCTGCTTCTGACTTGTATTTAAATTAAATGAATTTGACATGTTTTATTGTACTCAAACCGAATATGGTTTGAGTCCCTAAACTGCGTAACAATTGGGCAGTTCTATTAATATTTCAATCTTACTAAACCATTTGGCTTAGAAATTTTCATTTGGCATGAAAGACGAGATGAAGGGGTACAGGTTCCAGAACAAATTTCCTTAAGAACTTTTATTTCTTTATCTGTTTTATCAGACAAAAATTCCATACCAGTTTCAACTTCAACTACACATGTACCACACTCACCATCACGACAACCAAAAGGAAGTGCCGAACCACTTGCTTCTACGATATCTTGTATAGTACTACCTTCTTTTACATTAATTGCTAAAAAGTCATTTACGATCTCTACTCTTGTTGTCATTATTTATTTCCTTAATTTTATTTTATACTATTGTAAAAATGGCTTGATAATCACATCACCTTTTACAAGTGTTTGACATGCTAACCTTACTTTTGGGCTTATTGTAAACTGTTGACAATGTTCAGCATCTTTACCTTTTAAAACACCCATCTCTATTAATTTATCTAACTCACCATCTTCAATATAGTTGGTAGGTTCTGTGTCCTCTATATTTTGATAACTAATTAAACAACTAGCACACTCACCGTCTTGACATTCAAAATTAATAGGAATCCCATTATCTTTTGCCAATCTTACAATCGGCTCACCTATAGATGCATGATATAGACCATCTCTTGTCTTATCAAACCCTATAAAAATCACTTTTGCCATCTTTTCTCCTTATATTTAGATTGCTAATTATTTTACTTATTCATTTTTTCTCTATGAAGCTTCATAGCTTCACGTTCTAATTCATCTTCATCTACAAAATCATCTTCCAATGACTCCAATTCATGCTCACGACATCCAATAATTTCTACTTCCATGTCTGTGCCAAAAAAATGTACTTCATATACCCTAATAACCTGTAAAAACTCACCCATATGTTTTATATATCCAACACTACCAGTAGGCATCATCAAAGTACCTATTTTTGCATGTGGATAAGTCCCATCATTTACAATATCTGACAAGAGTTTTACTTTTTGCCCAACTTTATATTTTGGTTCTGCTTCATCTTTACCCGAACGACTAGCGGTAACATTATCATGTAACTTAACGTTAGGATCAAATATCATATCAGCACCCACAACTATTTCCTTGTTGCGGTGTACAACTCATACATCCACTTAACTTTCCGTCTTTAAACATATCCCAAACATCAGCTGCACTTGGAGAGTAACCACTAGAAAATTCGCCATATACCTTAAGTAATGAATACTTTAAAAAATCTAATAATCTTTCCTCTTCATTTAGAAGGTTAGTCATACCTGTTTTAATAAGTGTTCCATACTCTTTTAAAATATGAAATCTTTTCACATTAACAAGACTTGAATCATAGTCCAAATCAAAAAAATCAAAATAATCCTCTGCATCAGTTAGTTCATAGAACTCGTTTAATGACTTTTTTATAGTATTCATAAATTATTCCTTTTAACTACAAGGTGTATCAATATGTGTTGTAATTGTAGATTCTATATTTCTAATTTTCTTGTTTATTTGTGTTGTAAGTGCTTCTGAATTTGTTTCACCTGTACGAATTCTCTCAACACCACCAACTTCTATCCACCACATTTTTCCAGCTCCACGACCCAAGTCATGTGCATTACTTCTAATACATTCCATAACAAATTCACGATGTGAAATATCAGAAACGACTACCTCTAACTTAACTTTCGCTACAAGATCTGTAGGCTGATCATCAGCTTCTTTTAGTCCAAAAGAGCCCTTACCTATTACATTACTTACAGTTATACCTTCAATATTATTAGAAAATAAATCTTCCAAGATATCTTTTAAGTTATATTTATTTACAACAGCAACTACCAAATACATTTTATTCTCCTAGTTCTGATTTTAATATATCTACCCATTTTCCTATCCTTTGTTCTGTCTTTTCAGGTTCATTATGTTCATCTATAGCTAATCCACATAACTCATCATCTATCTCAGCTAGTGAAAACTCATATGTATAATCATCCTTAGGCACAAAACCTATAGCTTTTGCACCAGCACCTGTAAATGTTTTATGAAGCTTCCCTAATGCACTACAAAAGTGTTCACCATGTTTTTTACAGTCCCCTGCTCCAAAAAATGCAACAGTTTTTCCACTAAAATCAAAAGATTCATCTTCTATCTCTAAAATTGGATCAACCCAAGAAAAATGTAAATCACCTTGACCCCATGTTGAACTTCCTATAAATAAAGTGTCATAAGCTAAAAGTTGATCTTCAACATCATCAAAATCATCTTCCATATTGATTACATCATCCTCATCAATTCTAAATGCTTCTACCAATTCGTCAGCTATTTTCATACTGGTTCCACCTGCTGTCCCTACAAATACACCTACACTTCCCATATTAACTCCTATTTTTTATATTCTTCGTAAATTTTAATAGCGTTAGAAAGTAGCTTATCACCATCTTCAATAAGTTTTTCATATGTACGAAAGGAAAACCTGTGTGCATCTTTAAAAAATTTATTTACTATTACAATTTTCTCAGCTATGACCACAGCTCTACCAAAACCTTCATGACTCATTTCCATAACAACTGAACACATAACCCCTGTCTTTTTTTCAAAAGCTAATGCTATCGCTTGATATACAAGTCTTATATCTTGTATTTGCATCTCATCAATATCAGCAATAACTGGTATATTTTTTAAATCTTCTTTACTCTTTACATACTTCTCTTTTAATATATCTTTGTCTTCTCTATTTGTCCAAGTACCAAATTGATCAAGTGCTCTTACTTGTCCTATTAATGTATCTATAAATAAACTCATTATGCAGCCTTTTTTTCTATGATTTTTTTGATAAATGGTGGAGGATTTTCGTTTAACATTTTCACAAGTTTATTTAATTCTTCATCAATAGAAATAATTTCTTTATATTTGATTGGGAAAATTCCCTTATTAATTATTTTTGCTGCAGCTGTTGGACCAATATTTATAAAATAACAAATATCATTACCTTTAAGCAACTCCACTGTGGTATCTGTATCTTTTGTTTCAATATTTATAATTGTAGATATCTCATATCCATCTTTACTAATATTGTATATATTAAATTGTTTTGCACTACCAAAATGTGCATCTACATTTTCATTATCATTTGTAGCAAAAGCGACTCTTATTACACCATCATTATTACTGTTTGAAGTTACTTTAATAGTTGAACTCATTATGTTCTCCATATATTATTTATATATAGTGATACATATAGTGTTCCTTTGGGGTTATGTGGTTAATTTATTTTTCAGATAGCTTGATAAATCACTATCCATACTCAATAAATGCGAATCAAACCAATTTGGAAGAGCTTCATTGTAGTACGATTTCAACATGTTTTTTCCAAAAATAGTATGAGATTTATCTATAAAGTATTTCATCTCATGAAGTACTTTTTTATGTTCATCTGAATGTTCTTTTATTCTCGGATAATTGTATTTTTGCATCAATTCCTCTTCATGACAAAAATGTACTTTTGTTTGCTCAAAAATTTTAATCATTACATTTTTGTAGCCTTGAATTGTAGTATCTTCTAGTGAGCTATAAACCTCTACAAACTCTTGATGATATGAATCCATATCATCAAAATCAAGTAAATGCTTTGTTTCATTAAATTCCATTAGTGTTCACCATGATTGTAAGAGTTAATAATATTTGCTATCTCAAATAATAAGCAACAACTCCCTTCATATAATGTATCATTCAGCATCTGATTTCCAACAATCTCATAGTTTGGAAAACCTCTTAATAGCAATGTTTTTTTATGCTTATGAGCAATTCTTTCACCATGATAGTTACTAATCAATAGATCAGCATCTTCTAAGAAGTTCTCAACATCTTCAAAATCACCGACGACAATATTTTTACACTTTAAGTTCTCTAAAGCATTACTTTTCGTAGGTATAACAATTGTTTTTACTTTTGCACCTGCTTCAATAATTGTAGTAGCAATAGAAAGTGCCTGATCTACTTCAAGTGCTATTACCACATTTGTACCACCTATTGCAAAATGTGTATCAAGAAGTGCATCTTGAAGTCTTTTTCTCCACCTAACAATACTTGGAGCAGGTTTTAATATACCTTTGAACTCCATTATTTCTTTATAAAACTTATCTGCATTTATAAGTCCACTTATTGTATTAAAATGTAAATGTTTAGTGTTTTCATTTATATCTAAGAACTTTTCACCTGATTTTTTAACAGAGTCACCTATAGTGATGACTACTGAACTATCACCTAGATTTTTAATATCATCTACAGCTATCCCTCCACTGCTGAGTGCACCTTGTTTTAGCCCTAAGTGTCCATCAAGTGATTCGCTTAAATCTGGAAGTGCAAAACAATCAAATCCAAATAAAGATATTTGTTCTTTAATTTTTTCAATTTCAATTGGTGTAAAGTTTACATTTGGGATTATAAGTACTTTTTTAGTATCTATCTTTTGTGTTGGTTTTATTAGTTGTTCAATAATCCCTTCTATTGACTTTGCAAAGCCACTTTCTAGTCCACCTTCAAAATCTGGAGTATGAACATATGTCATAAGTTGCTCTTTACGAAGTAAAAAGCTAGCTCCTTTAATATCATCACCCTTTGTTTCTGTTATACCTGTTGTAAATAAACCAACCAAATCTGGTTCTACTTTTTTTGTTATATTTTTTATAGCCTCACTTATAGAGTAATCACCACCGTCTATTACTGCTGTAATATCATTTACAGCTGTAGTCTGAACAGCTATAGGGTCACTAAAATGTCTTGTAAAAAAAACTTTTGAAAAAGATGCACATCCCTGGGCACCATGCATTAAAGGCATACAGTTTTTAATGCCTAAAAAACATAACAATGCCCCCATAGGTTGAGATAATTTAATCGGATTTATTTGTAATGGTTTGTTCATATTTTATTCCTATTTTAAATAATATATACATATGCTGTTCCATCAAAAAAATATTACAAAAAACAGATGATTAAAAATTAATCAACTAAATGGGTAAAAATTAATTCATATGATGTACAATTTTATTAACTTAAAAAATAATAGGAGTTAAAATGAAGAGATGGTTAAAAATAGCATTAATGTTATTACCAACAATAGCATTAGCTGAAGATACCCTTGATACAGGTGACACAGCATGGATGATGATGTCAGCAGCATTGGTGTTGTTAATGACACCAGCAGGGTTAGCACTTTTTTATTCGGGGATGACACGTTCAAAAAATGTACTTAACACT
>Ga0193955_1000099_pt1 | contig 54838 bp, 44 predicted proteins | sample BB_6_MG_FD_140343 | JGI IMG/M metagenome (GOLD analysis project Ga0193955, IMG submission 140343) | Microbial mat bacterial communities from the Broadkill River, Lewes, Delaware, United States - BB_6_MG | ecosystem: Environmental > Aquatic > Freshwater > River > Microbial mats | place: USA... | reverse complement strand
TCTGGTGTGAATACCAAATCTTACAATAAAGCGGTTTCTGTTTGGTGTTCGGATGATCGTACGAAAACCATGGATTTGGCTATGAGCAAGAAAAAAATCGAGACGAAATCTTGTGAAAACCCTGTAAAAGGTCACATGATGCAGGCACAGCGTTTTGGTGTGAACGGCACGCCGAATATTGTGTTAGATAGTGGTGAATTACTGCCTGGTTATGTCCCTGCAGATGAGTTATTGAAAATCTTCAATAATCCATCTTAATTCATAGAAATTCACTACTAGTAAAAAAACAAAACCGGCCGGTAAGTTATATAGCTACCGGCCGGTTTTTGTGTGCATTGATTAGGTTTAAATTATTGAGTTATGGATTCAGGTTTATAACTCACCCCAGCGTCGTTTTTTTGAAGTTGGTCTAAAGAAGCGACCGACAAGTAAGCCAAGAAGTAATACGCCTGCTCCTGTTAAAAACCACTGTCGTTTTATGACATCTTCTGATTGGTCAATCTGTTCGCGCATAATGGCATTTTGATTTTCCAATTCATTCAAACGTGCTGACATTTTTTGATTTTGTTCATCTAGTGCAACCGAATTGCTGGATACATCTTTCAGATGATTTAATTCTTGGGTAAGTTCGTATTTGTCTTGTTTGAAAGTTGCAAGCTCAGTGCTGGCAATTTCAAAGCGTTCTTTGATGGTGTCCAGTTCTTGCTTGATTGCCAAATATTGTTCTTCAACATTATTGGTTTTATCAATCTGAGTTTGCAAGCGTTCTGCTGCAATTGGCTGGTTTTGCAGTACGCTGGTCGGCATCCAGCCTGTACGAGTCTTGCCACCGCGTGTGTATTCAATGTTTGCCCAACCTTCTTCGTCAACTTTGAGAATTTTGACAGGTGTGCCAGATTTGAGCATATTTTGAATTTTAAACTTGTAACCAGCGCCACGGCGAACTGGAACATCCACCGAGTCGGTAACATAATTGGTGTAACCGGCTTGTGCTGCTTGAACGTTCGGAGTGCTAAGCGCCGCACCGCTTAAACCAGTAATAAGCGCGACGCTTAATGCTGTGTGTTTAAAGTTGTGAAATTTTTTCATACTGAGCCTTAAGGTTGTTTAGGGCAGTTTCATAATCGGTAAGTTTTTCACGCTCTTTGGCAACAACGGCTTCTGGCGCTTTTGCAACAAAACTTTCGTTGCTTAGCTTACCAGATAGGCGTTTGATTTCACCCTCAAGTTTACTAATTTCTTTATTTAAACGTGCTAACTCTGCATCCTTATCAATCAGTCCTGCCATTGGGATTAAAACCTTCATCTCACCCACGAGTGCAACAGCTGATTCAGGAGCATCATCTTCATTTTCTAGCACATCAATGGATTCAATTTTTGCAAGCGTTTGCAAGAATAGGCGATTGTTTTCAAGATAGTTTGTATCTTGTTTATTCAGGCCGGATAGCAATACAGGTAACGGTTTGCTCGGTGCAATATCCATTTCAGAACGAATTTTACGCACTCCAACGATAAAGGCTTTTACCCATTCTAGTTCGGCAATCGCAGCTTCATCGATTTTACCTTCATCTGCGAGAGGGTAGGGTTGCAACATAATGGTGTTACCCTCTTTCCCTGCTAAGGGTGCAACCGCCTGCCATGCTTCTTCGGTAATGAATGGCATAATTGGATGCATCAATCGAAGTAAGGTTTCTAGAACGCGAACCAATGTTTTTCGAGTGCCACGTTTTGCTTCGTCACTTGAGTCTTTGTTGAGAATTGGTTTAGCCAATTCAAGATACCAGTCACAGTACTCATTCCATGTAAATTCATACAGTGCATTTGCGGCTAAATCGAAACGGTAATTGTCAAAGTGCTTGGCGACTTCCGCTTCAACTTGTTGTAGGCGAGAGGTGATCCAACGATCGGCAAGTGATAATTCACACGGTTGTGATTCATCGACGCCTGTATCAAAGCCTTCTGTATTCATTAATACATAGCGAGTAGCATTCCACAGCTTGTTGCAGAAGTTTCGGTAACCTTCAGCACGTTGCAGGTCAAAACGAATATCGCGACCGGTTGAGGCCAGAGAGGCAAAAGTAAAGCGGATTGCGTCGGTTCCGTATGGATCAATCCCATCAGGAAATTGACGACGTGTTGATTTTTCGATTTTCGCTGCTTTTTCAGGTTGCATCATGCCGTAAGTACGTTTTGAAACGAGATCTTCTAGTTCAATACCGTCAATCAAGTCAATCGGGTCTAAAACATTCCCTTTTGACTTCGACATTTTTTGACCTTCGCCATCGCGGACTAGGCCGTGAACATAGACCTGTTTGAAAGGTACTTCGCCAGTGAATTTCAGAGTCATCATTATCATGCGAGCGACCCAGAAAAAGATAATATCAAAGCCTGTTACCAGAACTGAACTTGGGTGGAAAGTTTCCAGTTCAGGTGTTTTTTCTGGCCAGCCAAGGGTTGAGAAGGTCCATAATGCTGAGCTGAACCAAGTGTCCAAAACATCATCGTCTTGTTTTAATTCGGTACCGGCTGGTAAATTATGTTGTTCGCGAACTTCGTTTTCGGTACGACCGACATAGACATTACCATCGTTATCGTACCAAGCTGGAATACGATGTCCCCACCAGATTTGACGTGAAATACACCAGTCTTGGATATTGTTCATCCATTCAAAATAGGTGTTTTCCCAATTTTTAGGTACAAATTCGATATCGCCATTTTTGACGGCATCAATCGCCGGTTTCGCGAGTTCTTCAACTGCAACATACCATTGATCGGTTAGGAATGGCTCAATCACCGAGTGCGATCGGTCGCCACGTGGCACCATTAAAGTGTGTGGCTTAATACTGTCTAGTAATCCCAGTTCTTCAAAGTCAGCAACAATCGCCTTACGCGCTTCGAAACGATCCATGCCACGGTATTTTTCTGGGGCTTCGTCGTTAATCGCTGCATCCACCGTTAAGATGTTTAGCATTGGCAGGTTGTGGCGTTTACCCATTTCATAGTCGTTGAAGTCGTGAGCCGGCGTGATTTTCACACAACCCGTTCCAAATTCCATGTCGACATAGTCATCAGCGATAATTGGAATTTCACGACCAACCAACGGTAGGGTAATGGTTTTGCCCACTAAATCAGCATAGCGTTCATCGTCTGGGTGCACGGCAACGGCTTGGTCTCCAAGCATCGTTTCTGGGCGCGTGGTTGCAACCGTTAGATGGCCTGAACCGTCAGTTAAAGGATAGTTGAAGTGCCACAGATTGCCTTGCTCTTCTTCCGAAATAACTTCAAGGTCGGAGACGGCAGTATGAAGAACAGGATCCCAGTTGACCAAACGCTTGCCACGGTAAATTAATTCTTCTTCATACAGGCGAACAAATACTTCTTTTACGGCATCAGATAGGCCGTCATCCATTGTGAAACGCTCTCGCGACCAGTCAGGAGAAGCGCCCATTCGGCGAAGTTGTTTGGTAATTGTGCCACCAGATTCTTCTTTCCACTCCCAAACTTTTTCAATGAACTTTTCACGGCCAACATCGTGGCGAGAAAGTCCTTGTGACGCTAATTGACGTTCAACAACCATTTGAGTCGCAATCCCGGCATGGTCGGTTCCTGGCTGCCAAAGTGTGTTCTTGCCGCGCATACGGTTAAAGCGAATCAACGTATCCATAATCGTGTCTTGGAAAGCGTGACCCATGTGCAATGAACCTGTAACATTTGGCGGAGGAATCATAATGCTGTAAGGGTCAGCGGAAGTGTCGTAGCTTGGTTTAAAGTAGCCTTGGTTTTCCCAAGTTTGGTACCACTTAGTTTCAATTGCGTTAGGGTCGAAATGCTTATCCATAGAATTGTGTAATCTGCGTTTGTAATTTGAAAAAAATAATCGCAAGATTATAGCAATCAAGACGTTCAATGTCTCAAGGAATTAGGGGGGACGAAAATTCCAAAATATAAAACTGCGCTATCCCAATTTCTATAAAAAATATGCTACGAGTTTATTGACTGGGTGTGCTGAATTAGACGTTGCTTGGTCAGGAATGCTTTTTTGATGACTTAACGGTGCCTGTTTAGTATTTCTAGTTTGCTTTTAAAATGTCTACCGGCCGGTAAAAATAGAAAGATTTGAGCGTCACGAGAGAGTGCTGTTTATTGGATGTTAAAAGACGTTTTTTAGATTTCTTGGTGATTTGTAGCGTATTTATGCGCTACGCAAATATTAAAGAAGCACTAAAACAGCAAAATGTTTTAGTGCTTTGGCGTTTGATTAGCCATTCAACAATTGCAGAACACTGGCTTTTTGTTGGTTGCCTTGAGCTTGCATTGCAATTTGCGCCTGGCTCAAGATGTTTAGACGGTTTTGTTCGGTGATTGCTTGAGCAAAATCAGTGTCTTCAATTTGACTTCGGCTTGCTTGAATATTGATGTTTTGGCTTTGAAGGTTATCGTACGCACTCATTAAGCCGTTTTGCTGTGCGCCATATTCAGCACGGGTGCTAGCCAAGGTTTCCATTGCTTGATCAATTGCGTCAAGTGCGGTTGTCGCGCCTGAAGCGCTATTGATTGATAAGCTATCAATGGCTAAATTAGCGCCACTTAAATTGGGCAAGGCTAATTCACTAGCCGATTCACCCACTTGGATGTTCATCGAGGTTACATCCCCATTCATAAGGGCTTGACCATTAAATTTCGTGTTTTGAGATATGTCTTGCATGCCTTGATAAAGTTGCTGGAACTCTTGGTTTAACATGCCTCGTTGGGCGTCATTCAAGGTACCGTTTTGAGCTTGCAAACTTAATTCGCGCATGCGTTGAAGATTTTCCGTTAGGCCGGAAGCAGCTCCGTCGGCTGTCTGCAATAAAGAAATGCCCATTAACGCATTTTGACTGCCAACATCCATTGTTTGAGATTGGGTGTTCATGGCGTTTATAATCGCCAGTCCTGCTGCATTATCTGCCGCTCTGTTTACTTGACGACCGCTGGTCATGGACTCATTGACACGGTTTGATTCGTATTGAGTAGTATAATTAGATGCGATATTTGAGCTGTAAGGGGTGATTGCCATGGTGTGCTCCCAGGTTGATACCGGCCGGTGAAATTGTTTCGTTAGCGGTATGCGATTGTTTGCTTTGATAAGTTCATTGTAAAAAATATTTTGATTTACGCCAAGTAAAAACTGTGACGATTGTCGTTTTAAGAGAAGAAAAAATGTCTTGTTGTTCAAAAGGTTATTGTGATTTTAAGTTTCCAGAAGGGCCGCCTCTCGTCGATAATTCGATTCAGAACCTTAATGCTACCTACCAATTTTTGCCTTATGGCTCACTTTTACAAGAAGGTGAGGTGGTTCGTATTTGGATGGAATCGGGAAAAACTAAAACGGTGATTTTGGAACAAAAGCTGTCCTTGGAAGTTTTGGCTTATGGTTTTCGAGTCTTGGATGATACTTTTGAAAAAGACTTGCCTTGGCAACTTATCGCGTTTGACAGTGGTTTGGATTATGAAGATATGATGCATTGGCGTACCCATCCACTTTTTAATGCGCAAATGTTACCTGTGGTTATGGTTTATCAACACCCAATTGAGCCGAAACCAACCTTAAAAGATCATTGGTTAAGTTTTCTCTACAAGATGCGTAATCTTGGGCGTTCATAACCTCCATTTCACAAGAATCAGTTTTTAAAATATTTCTTATCTACGATTAGCAAAGGATCAAGGTTTTTGTGGATAATAGTGATTATCTAGCAGAATAATTTTTGGTCACTTTTACTTTAATCTCGCCCGAATGGGCTTAATCAAGTTCATCATGTTTGCGTTGCATAGTTATACAAACCAAAAACTTGCATAGAACTTTGACGCTTTGAAGTGAAGTAGGGAGTTGCCAGAAATCCAACTGATGACTTTATCAAAGGTTCCCTAATGGAAGAGCTCAGAATACCAGCGCATTCAAGTCTAAAGGTCTCCAGAGCTAAGTTGTTTTGGAAGTACTTTTTAGTGATTTTTCTGAGTTTTAGTGTGTTGTTTTTAATAGGGTTTTCGAACTGGTATCAATTCAATGTCGCACAAGTTAAACAGACCAAAATCAGTCAATCTAGCGCCATGCTTAAATTTCATGCCAACCTCATTCAAAAAGAAATCTCTGCGATTATCTCTGATTTAAAAATTCTGTCATCATTGCCTCTGTTGGATGAGACTATGACTCAGGAGCAACAGGATGAAGTGATTAATGAGTTGAGTAGTACTTATCTTGTTTTTATGCGTTCTCGTGTTCTCTATGATCAATTACGTTTTATCGACTTGAATGGAAATGAGCGTGTTCGAGTCAATAGAGAGCCAAAAGGTGTTTTTGTTACTCCATCTCAGAATTTGCAAAACAAATCCAATCGTTACTATTTTCAAGAAATTCGGGAGTTGATGCCTGGAGAGGTTTATATTTCTCGACTTGATTTAAATATTGAAAGTGGTTTGGTTGAAATTCCGTTTAAGCCGATGATGCGCCTTGGGCTTATGTTGTATCGCTTGGATGATGATGGAATTAATCAACCAAAAGGTATGATTGTGGTGAATTATCTAGCAGAAAAAATTTTGCGCTTGCTTGAACACAAAAATGCACATGCTGTAGCAATGGAAGATCAAAATGATTTGATGATGGCGGATAGTTTTGGCTATTGGTTGGAAGGGCGGACTGTAGAACAAGAATGGGGGTTTATGTTTAATCGTCCGAATCAAAATATTCAAGTTGAAACACCAATGCTTTGGTCAGCAATGCAAAAGAGCAATCAAGGCTCGGTTGAAAACAATGAGGGGGTTTACATTTTTCAATTTGTTCCCGCAACATTGTTAACGTTAAATGTTGGCGAACATCTTCTGGAGACATTTAGTCTTGTACCTAGCAAACAAGTTGGCAAAGAGTATGGATGGTATTTGATCGACTTTCATTCTCATGACGTTTTCAGTAATGAGGCCAATAAAAATCTACTGGAAAACCAGGTTGATTGGTTGTTGGCGTTTTCGATGGGGCTCTTATTGTCAGTGTTTATCGCTTTTTATGTATCAAACCGTCAATTGGTGGATCAAAGAATTCGATTTCTTGCCTATCACGACGGTTTAACTGGAGTATATAGTCGGTCTGCATGGAATCAGAAGCTTGTGCCCCAACTGAATGATTGGATAAAAAACTCTAAACCGTTTTCCGTTGCGTATTTGGATGTCAATGACTTTAAGTCGATCAATGATGAGCTCGGTCATGAGATAGGTGATGAGTTATTGAAAATCACCTCGCAGCGCTTACAGGGGGCGATTCGTTCTGATGATTGTGTTGTGCGTCTGGGCGGTGATGAGTTTTTAGTGGTTTTTGCTAGTGATGACACTGTTCAAGATAGTCACTTTCTAATGATGAAATTGAAGTCGGTTTTTTCCAAGCCGATGAAAGTCAAGCAGCATACATTGCATGTAACGATGAGTGTTGGTATTGCCAGTGCGTCGGAAGAGGCTCTTAGTGTTGATGCTTTGGTATCGAAAGCCGATGAACGAATGTATCACGATAAAATGGCTATGAAACAGATGCATGAATAGTTCTTAGAGAGAGTTTTGAAGAAGGATACGATTCATGTAATCGGTTTTCTGTCGAGATAAAAATGAAAAGCCCATTTTGAAGCCAGAGTTAAAATGGGCTTTTTTATGTTAACCAAAGATGGTTTATTGCATGACGAATCTTTCCAGGTAGACATCTTCCAAAAGGTCAGGGAATAAGCGGTGTTCTTCTAAAATCGCTTTTGCTTCTTTGAGGATTTCCTTGCGAAGCTCATCCGGGCCATCTGGCGTGTTGAGTTTGCTGAATGATTGATTTCTCAGTACACGGTCGATATTGTTTTTCAAAATAGGGCGAAGATGTTCCATCTCAACTTCAACCAGCTGTGGATAGTAAGACATAAACTTGAAATCTACTGCTAAAAACTTTGCCTGGCCTTCGCCATTAAAATTAACCACATTTTTGTCCATCGCAAAATACTTCGGTACTTTTTCTGCTGGCGGCTCAAATTGCTTATATTTGGGGGAATAGCTCATAGGTTCGCTGTCTTCAGCTAATGCAGCGGTTGAATGTCCCATCAAGGCAATTGGTGTCATTAGGCTAGTGGCAATAATGGCGCGATGAAGCGCACGTCGAGCAGTTTGTTTCATAAAAGTAAAACCTTTTTATTGTGTAGATTCTATTCTACTCAAAGGCTGGAGAATGCCTAGTCTAATCTTTACCGGCCGGTAAGGTTTTGTTGATGCCCTATAGGGGTATTTTAGGAAAACTTGCGTTCAGACAATCTTTAAACAAGCCTCTGCTAATGGAATTGAGGTTTAGGTAATCGTATTCAATGCTTGAGTGTTAGGTGATGAAGATTTGCAAAGGTAGGCGGTGAGTAAATGATTTTGAAAAAAAAGCCCCACGAGGGCGGGGCAAGATTTGAGAGTCAAATCAGAGTTTGGAAGTTATTTTTGAGGAGCATTACTTCTTGAATTCTGGGTAAGCTTCCATTCCACATTCAGATTGGTCAGCACCTTCGTATTCTTGCTCTTCAGTGATTCGAATTCCCATCACTGCTTTAATGATTGCCCATAGGATCAAGCTGGTTACGAATACCCATGCAAAGATCACTGCGATACCTGTTAACTGTGCGATCAATGACGCATCAGAGTTTGTGAAAGTCACCGCAATTAGACCGAAGATACCAACGACACCGTGAACAGAGATTGCACCGACTGGATCATCAATTTTGAATGTTTTGTCGATGATTAGGATTGCTAGCACAACAATCACACCACCTGCAAGACCAATAAATGTTGCTGCTAGAGGGCTTGGAGTTAATGGTTCCGCAGTAATCGCTACAAGACCAGCAAGAGCACCGTTCAACATCATTGTTAAATCTGCCTTACCGAATTTGATTTTTGACATGATAAGCGCACCGATGACACCACCCGCTGCTGCAAGTAGGGTGTTCACAAAGATTGCTGCAACCGCGTTTGCTTCATCGACGTTCGAGATTTTAAGTTCAGAACCACCATTGAATCCGAACCAACCTAACCATAGGATAAATGTACCAAGTGTCGCTAGTGGTAAGTTTGCACCAGGGATTGCACGAGATTCACCATTTGGACCGTATTTGCCTTTACGAGCGCCTAGAAGAATAACACCTGCTAAAGCTGCTGCTGCACCTGCCATGTGAACGATACCTGAACCAGCAAAGTCAAGGAAACCAAGCTCATCTAGGAAGCCACCACCCCATTTCCAATAACCTTGCATTGGATAAATGAATGCAGTGAATACAATTGCGAAGGCAAAGAATGACATTAACTTCATACGTTCAGCAACGGCACCTGAAACAACAGACATAGCGGTCGCAACAAATACAACTTGGAAGAAGAAGTCAGACATACCTGAATAGTAAGGCGCGTCATCACCACCAGCAATTACTGAGGCGACATCATTATCAGCACCTAATAGGAAAGAAATACCAGGGAAGAAGCTTGAGACTGCTTCACCTGGGTACATGATGTTATAACCTACAAGCATGTACATAATACATGCGATTGCGAAAAGACCAACGTTCTTAGCTAGAATTTCGGTCGTATTTTTAGCGCGGACCATACCGGCTTCTAGCATGGCAAAACCTGCTGCCATCCACATGACCAGAGCACCTGACATCAAGAAGTAGAAGGTGTCCAGCGCGTAACTGAGTTGTAATACTTGTTCCATAGTGACTATCCTCTCCTTATAGTGCGACGTCGCCGGTTTCTTCAGTTCGAATACGAATGGCTTGTTCTAAAGGCATGACGAAAATTTTTCCGTCGCCAATTTTTCCTGTTTTCGCCGCAGAGCTAACGGTTTCAATAACGCTTTCGACTTGTTCGTCGGCAATCGCGATTTCAACACGAAGTTTTGGCAAAAATTCGATGGCGTATTCCGCACCACGATAGATTTCTGTGTGACCTTTTTGGCGGCCAAAGCCTTTTGACTCAGTGACAGTCATTCCATGAACATCAATGTTATGAAGTGCCTCACGTACGTCATCAAGCTTGAAAGGTTTGATAATTGCAACAACCAGTTTCATACTAACCTCTTTGATGATTGAGTGAATAAAGTTTCGCTCTCCATTTAACATTTAACGTGCCTATTTTTATAAATCACATTAAAAAACAATAAGATAGTGTTTGTTGGTGGTTTGTGTTTAAGGTGTTTTAAGAATGTCTTAAAGATATTTGTTTTTTTGTGGTGCATTTTTGATTATATTTGGTGCTTTTGTTGAAAAGGGTGAAAATGCCTAAAATATTCCTCGCTTTATTCTTGCAGATGTTGAGTTTGGTAGGCTTGGCTGGGCTGGTTATGGTTGCTCCACAGTGGATTGAGCCGCCTTATAGTGCATTCTGGTTGGTTTTGGTGCATTCGGCTTTGGTGTTGAGTTTAACGATTGTGGTGCGAATGAATCGGTGGTGGTGGTTGATTCAAGTGTTATTACCGTGGATGTGGTACTGGGCTTTAATGTTAAAGGTTGATCCTTGGATTAGTTTGGGGGTGTTTATTTTGGTGGTTTTGGTTTTTGCCAATGCGTTCTCCAATCGAGTGCCGCTTTACTTGTCGAATCATGTCACTCGCAAGGCATTAAAAAAAATGGTGGCTGAGAAGTTTGATTTATACCGGCCGGTAAGGTTTTTGGATATTGGCTCAGGTTTTGGTGGAAATGTATTTTATATGCATCAATTGCCGCAAGTATCTGAAAGTCATGGGGTTGAGACCGCGCCAATTCCTTACTTGGTTTCACGGGTGAGACAGTGGTTTCTGCAAACCTTTACCGGCCGGTTAAAACTAGATGTGAATGCCGCTTTAACAAAAGGTTCTCCTGAACAAGATGATTTGACGCAAGCTTATGAAGAGAATAGGGTTTCTAGCCCAAAAATCTTGGCAAGAGACCTATGGAAATATCCGTTAATTGAGTATGATTTCGTCTACGCGTTTTTGTCGACGGAGCCGATGCCACGGCTCTGGGAGAAAGTGGTTGAAGAGATGCCGGTAGGAAGCTGGTTTGTCAGTAATAGTTTTCCGGTTCCTGGTGTTGAGCCAACAGAAATCTGGCAGCTAAGTGATCGGCGAGAAACTATTTTATATCTATATCAAATCGCCCCTAGTCATCTTTAAGCTCTTTATTTTGAGTTTCGGCAAAAATCAGTGCACAAACAAACTTAAAAATTATAAAATTCGCAAAAATTTTATTCGCTTGCTTTTTTCTGTAGGTGCCAGTTAGTACGTATTTTCACATATTTATAGTCTTTCAGGCTGTTCTGCTTGATGATCTATAAGTGATGATGGTGTGAAAATGGGAAGTGAATAGTTTTTTAAATTACTTGTTATCAAGCACAAACAGGCCAGCTATGACCCACTCTCTAGAAACGCTTCAGCAATGGAGCTTGTACCTTCGCAAACACCTCTCTAAGTTTGAAGAGTTAAATTCGCCTGAAAATTGGCAAGCTCCATTGTCTGATGGTGAGCTTTACCGAAGTGTTTATGAGTCGGTGAAAGTGGCACAAAGTGATGAAGAGTTGCGAAAACTGCAAAGATATAACCGCAATTATCAAATGTGTCGAATTGCATTACGTGATTTATCTGGTTTGGCTGAGCTTGAAGAAACAATGCGAGATTGTTCTGAGCTGGCGGATGCGCTGGTGGCAGCCTCTCTTGATTGGCAGTATCAAAAACTGAATGAGCGTTTTGGTGTTCCTATCGGGGAGCATTCTGGAAAACCCCAGAAAATGCTGGTAATCGGCATGGGAAAACTGGGTGGTCAGGAATTGAATTTTTCATCAGACATTGATTTGATTTTTGCGTATGACGAGCCTGGACGAACAGAAGGTGGGCGAAAGTCGGTTTCCAATGAAGAGTTTTTTACTCGGCTTGGTCAAGCGTTGAATAAATCGTTGGTCGATTTTACTGAAGATGGTTTTGTTTATCGTGTAGATATGCGTTTACGTCCGTTTGGGGATAGCGGACCATTGGTATCGAGTTTTTCTGCGCTTGAACATTATTATGAAATTCATGGTCGTGCTTGGGAGCGATATGCCTTGGTGAAAGCGCGAATGATGGCTGGGGATTTTGAGCTGGCCAATGATCTGTTTGATGTGCTAAGACCCTTTGTTTATCGCAGATATGTCGATTTTACCGCAATGGATTCTTTACGTGATTTGAAGCAGATGATTTCTGCTCAAGTGGTCAAGAAGGGGATGCAAAATAACTTGAAACTTGGACCTGGTGGAATTCGTGAAATTGAATTTATTGTTCAAGCGTTTCAGCTGGTTCATGGTGGCCGGGATAAGCAATTGCAAGGTCGTCAATTATTGCCGACATTGCATTATCTGTTGGAAAAAGGATTTATAGAACTACCTCAATATGAAGGATTGAAAGCGGCTTATTATTTTCTGCGCCGTTGTGAAAATCGAGTGCAAGAGTGGAATGATCAACAGGTTCATGATTTGCCACAAGACCCCGATCAGCAACTTTTCCTTGCGCAATCTATGGGGTTCGAAAGTTATGGGTCATTTTTAGAGTCGTTGAATGTTCACAGGGATTTGGTTCAAAAAGAGTTTTCGGCACTGTTTGCTGAGGATGAAATTAGTGAACAAGCCAGTGCAATGTCAAAGGTTTGGATGTCGAATTTTGATGATGAAGAATCGCTTGATGATGCATTGAGTGAAGAAATTCTAGAAAAAATTCCTGCCGATCAGCGCGATTTCTTTACGAAATTGATTCGAGATTTTAAACAGAGTCGATCAGTGATTCATTTGAGTGCAAATGGTGTAGAGCGTTTGAATGCTTTGATGCCATTGTTGCTTGAAGCAATGTTTGAAAATGGTTACTCACAAATTGCGTTAACTCGTATTTTAAGTGTGCTGGAAAATATAGTGCAACGCAGTGTTTATCTAGTGTTGCTAAAGGAAAATCCTCAATCTTTAAAGCATTTGGTGAAGCTGGCTCAGGTCAGTCCGTGGTTGACGGATATGTTGGCAAAATACCCTGCATTATTAGATCAGTTGTTGGATGAGCGAAGCTTGTATGCGCCGCTTAAGCTAAATGCGTTAATTGACGAAGTGGAGCATTTATTGCAACAAGTTGGTGATGATGAAGAGATGTTTATGCAGGAAATTCGTCACTGGCGTCATGCTCAGGTGTTTCGAGTGGCCGCAGCCGATGTGACTGGAAATGTGCACGTCATGCATGTTAGTGATTATTTGACGTGGATTGCGGAAGCGGTACTGCACGCAGTTGTGAAGTTTGCTTGGCAATTAATGTTGAAAAAAAATGGCGTGCCAGGTGGATTGGATATCGAAAACCCACGTAATCCGTTTTTGATTTTGGGTTATGGAAAACTTGGAGGTATTGAGCTTGGCTATGGTTCGGATTTGGATATTGTCATGCTTTATCAAGGTGTCAGTCCAAGTGATGTCGCCACGCTACCGGCCGGTAAAAATGGACGACAATTAGAGAACTCTCTGTTTTTTGTGCGTATGGGGCAGAAAATCATTTCTTTGATGACCACAATGATGCCGGCCGGTATTGTTTACGAAGTTGATACGCGGTTGCGTCCAAATGGTGCGTCTGGTTTGATGGTCACCGATTTTGAAGCCTATAGAAACTACATTGAAAATAAAGCTTGGAATTGGGAGCATCAAGCGATGACTCGTGCTCGTGCAGTCGTTGGTGATAAGCACGCGCGCTCGGCATTTGAAGAGTTTAGAAAATCCTATCTACAGCGACCACGAGATATTGAAACGGTGCGTCTGGAAGTGGTTGAAATGCGTCAAAAAATGAAAGATTCCTTGGATAAAAGTGACGAGCACTTGTTTGATTTAAAGCAAGGGAGTGGTGGCATTGTGGATATTGAATTCATGATGCAGTTTTTGGTTTTAGCTTACGCAAACCGAGTTCCAGAGCTTGTCATGTTTAGTGACAATATGCGAATTTTAGAATCGGTATCGAAAGCCGGGTTGTTAACCGAGCAGCAGGTAGAGCAATTACAGTCTGCTTACCAAGTTTACCGCTCAAAATATCATCGGGTTGCTTTGCAAAATGAGAAACCTTTGGTTGAGCAAACCTGTTATCAACAGGAGCGTGAATCTGTAAAAATGGTTTGGGAGCAGTTAATGCAGCCGGGGCAAGTGGGATGAGAAAGCCTTTAAAACCTTGTCTTTGGTCAAATAGCCAACGTTTTCTAAATTGTGTTCAAAGTGTGTGTTTGTGTTTCCCAAAGTTATCGGCCGGTAACTTTTTCAATGTTCTGATCTTAACGATATTTAACGTTATTGGAATATTCAATCCTGCTCAGGCAGTGCAAATTGATAGAGAGTCTATTGAGCCCGAATTGGTGCTTGGTGTTTATGAAAACCAAGATAAACAACAGATCTTGGTTCGTTATCAAGGGTTAGCAGATTTTTTGTCGGAACAAATCGATGGAGCGAATGTTCGTCTAGAGGTGCTGAATGCAAGTGAAATCCGTGAAGCAATGCGGCTGCATCGTCTCGATATGGTATTGCTCAACCCAAGTCTTTATGAAGTTCTTCGCAATGAAAACAAGTTGGGTGGTGTTTTAGCGACCGTTGAGACCATAAGTGAACAGGGGCGTCAAAGCTCTAAGTTGGGCGGTGTGATTTTTACCCAGGCGACCAATACAGAGGTTCTTAATCTAGAGGATATTGCCCATAAAAAAATTGCCATCCCAAATTTCGATTTTACGGGTGCTTATCGAGTGCCTCTGTTTGAAGCGATTGAGTCAGGTATTAAGCGCAATGATTTGAAATTCGTTACCTTGGGTACTCAAGATGCGGTCGTTAATGCTGTTTTGAATCGTGAAGCGGAAGTAGGATTTGTTAGAACAGGGGTTTTGGAAAATTGGTTTGAAACACGAGGGTTGAATCCTAAATCGATTCGAATTATTAATGCAAAAAAAGACCCTGGGTTTCCCTATCTTTTATCAACTCGTCTCTATCCTGAGTGGCCTTTTATTGTAACCGATCGATTGGATTCAGATTTGGTGCGACAAGTTTCTGCCGCTTTATTTTCGCTTCATAAGGCGCATCCAGCCGCGATTCAAGCAGGAATTGCAGGGTTTGTTCCCCCTAAAGATTATATTTCCTTGGAAACGTTGCTTCGGAAATTGCGCTTATCTCCTTATGATGAAGTCCCCGAGTTTTCATTTGTGGAAGCCGTTAAAGAACACCCAGCCGCTTTTATGATGGGGTTGGGGATGATTATTGTTTTGAGCATTGCCTTCACTGTATCCATGGTTTTGCGTGCAAGGGTTAAAGAAAAAACAAAACGTTTTGATGAGTTATTGGCTGCGACCGATGCTATGACTTGGGAATGGAATTTGATCACGGGTGTTGTCGAAATCAATGATGGTTGGGCAGAGATTCTAGGTTTTTCTCTCGAGGAGTTATCGCCGTTCAACTCAAAAAAATGGTGGAATTTAATGCACCCTGATGATCGTGCACATGTCGATAAGATGTTGAATGCTTATTTGCAAGGCGAAGTGGATTTTTATGAAGCAGAGTTTCGTTTACGCCATAAATGCAACTATTGGGTTTGGGTGATGGCTCGTGGTCAAGTTGTGGCGATGGGAAAAGATGGTCGGCCACTTCGAATGTCTGGGATTCATATAGACATTAATGATTTGAAGCTGAAAGAGCTGAAGCTTGAGTTCAGGACAAAGCGCGATAAGGTTCTGCTCGACTTGCCGGCTTATGCAGATGAAATGAATGAAAAAGATTTCATGCAGCATGCGCAAGAATTAACGGAAGAATTAACTGGCAGTCAAGTGTCATTTGTTCATATTATGAATAATGATCAGGAAACGATTGAGTTGATTGCATGGTCAAAACGCACTATGGAAGACTACTGCAACGTGCCTGGGAGAGAGGCCCATTATCCGTTAAAAGATGCTGGGATTTGGGCGGACGCAGCCCGCAATATGGAACCCGTTGTGGTTAATGATTATGCTTTGTTCCCAGATAAAAAAGGTTTACCGGACGGGCATGCGCCTTTAGAGCGTTTGGTTTCGGTGCCAGTGGTTGAAAATGGGCTTGTGGTCATGATCGCTGGGGTTGGGAATAAGTCAAAGGATTATACGGAGCAGGATGTTGAAACCGTGCAGTTAATCTCTAGTGAGATTTGGCGTTTGGTACAGCGCAAGCGGATTCAGCAAACAATTATTGAGCAAACCACTCAATATCAGCGTTTGGTCAACGATCTTGGACCTGATCATGTCGTCTTCTCTTTTACGGGCAAAATGGGTGAATTGTTGTATGTCAGCGAAACTGTTGAGGGTGTTTTTGGTGTAAAGGCGCAAGACATTATTGGAAAAACTTGGGGGCAAGCCATTCAGTGGTTACCGGAGTCTTTGGAGTTGGCGTTAGGGTGTTTGAATAAGATTTTGTCAGGCCTTGAGGGGTATAACCAATTTGACATGCGTTTTATTCATCCTAAAACTCAAAATGAGTGCATTGTAAAAATTACCCAACATGCGGTATTTGATGAATTTGGCACTATTGTGAGCATTGATGGGTTGGCAGTAAACGTGACGAGTCAAAAAGCTTCTGAGCGAAAGCTCGAAGAAGCGGCTCGAGTCTTTGAATATGCTCAAGAAGGAATTTTGATTGCCAGCCCTGAAGGGGCGATTGTCAATGTGAATGCCGCTTTTACCCGAATTACTGGATTTAAAAAATCGGATGTTTTAGGTAAAAACCCTAACATTCTCAGTTCGGGGAAGCAGTCAGCAAGTTTTTATAGTGCAATGTGGGAGCAGATTAATCAAACAGGGCATTGGTATGGTGAAATTTGGAATCGCCGTAAAAATGGAGAAATCTATCCGCAAAAAATTAATATCACGACAATTCGCTCTGAAGATGGAGAGATTCAGCAATATATCGCACTTTTTGCAGATATTTCGATTGAGAAACAGCAGCAGGCTGAATTGGAGTTTATCGCTCACTTTGATCCATTAACTGGATTGCCTAATCGCGTGTTGTTGACAGATCGACTAAATCAGGCTGTTGCATACAGTGATCGACATAAAACGGAACTTGCCGTAGCTTTTATTGATTTGGATGGCTTTAAGGAAGTGAATGATACTCATGGACATAGTGCAGGTGATAAGTTATTGGAAACGCTTGCAAAGCGTTTTGATAAGGTTGTTCGAAAAGGTGATACTGTTTCGCGAATGGGGGGCGATGAATTTGTGGTGATTTTCCCTGAGTTGACATCGCGAGAGTCCTTGACTCCAGTGTTGAATCGGATGTTGGACGAAGCTAAAAAGCCATTTGAGTTCCAAGGCTTATCTTTGAATGTTTCGGCTAGCATCGGTGTGGCGTTGTACGATGGGATGGAAGAAAGTGTCTCTGCGGACTTGCTTCTCCGGTACGCGGACCAAGCAATGTATCAGGCTAAGATTTCTGGAAAAAATCAAATTGCATTCTTTGAGAACTTTTCTTCTTTATCTGCATCGGATGTATCCATTCTTCGTCAAAAACTTGAGGAGATTGAGGCTGGGATGAATGCAAATGAGTTCGAGCTGTTTTATCAACCAAAGCTGCATGTTTATCACCAAGAAATTATCGAGCTGGAGGCCTTGATTCGTTGGCGCAAGTCTGATGGTTTGATTCCACCTTATCAATTTTTACCATATTTGGATGGCCAATCTCTTGGGTTGCGGTTGGGTTACTGGGTGATTGAAGAGGCAATTAAGTGTATTGCGCACTGTAAGCATGAGGGCGTGACGTGTTCGATTAGTGTTAATGTAGATGGTTTTCAATTTCAGCAGCCGGATTTTGTTGAGCAAGTTCAAGAAATTTTTAGCCGATATCCGGAAGTCCTGCCGTCACAAATGACCATGGAGCTTTTAGAGAGTTCAGCCCTTGATGATATTGCTAGTGTGACCTCTATTATCAATCAATTGCGAGAGCTGGGGCTGCGTTTTGCAATTGATGATTTTGGAACAGGTTATGCCTCGCTAAATTATTTGAAGCGCTTGCCAGTTGATGAATTAAAGATTGACCAATCATTCATTAAAGATATTTTTGAAGAGCCGCAAGGAATGGTGATTCTAGAAAGTGTGGTAGCAATGGCTAAGGCATTTGATATGCAAGTGGTTGCAGAGGGTGTTGAAACCAAGGAACATATAGATTTGCTATTGAAGCTTGGGCTTGAGGTTCTGCAGGGGTATGCAATCAGCTATCCCTTGGAAGCTTCAAAATTAATGGATTGGGTTGAACAGCATCAGGATTCTGAGCCTTGGGATAGAGTCGGTTCACTGAATCGCCCTGGTGTGATGAAAACTATCGCGTTGTTTGAGTTAAAAAAATGGATGGCGAATGCTCGCAATTGCATCAATGGTGAAGAAACTTGTGAGCATGTGGCGTTTAAATCACCAGTAACCTGCGGGTTTGGAAGTTGGTTGTATGCTGACGGACGTGATTTGTTGAATTATAAGTTGTTCTCCAAGATAGAGAGTTATCATGACGAATTACATGAGCTAGTTGAGACGGCAATTGCTTTAAAGACTGATGGTAAAACTGCTGAAGCAAAAAAAGTTCTGAGCCAAGTGGCTCCGATTGAAAAGAAAGTACTTGAATTGGTTGAAGCGGATTAAGCTCAGGGTTAATAAGTCTTCCGAGTGAGAGAGTTGTCTAAGAGGGTGTTTAAGTTTAGTTTTGATTTAAGTTGGATGTTGAAATTTTATTGGTAATAAAAAAACCCGCTTTGTAAGCGGGTTTTTTGTTTCGAAGGACTTACAGTTCTAATTATAGAGAGTAGTACATGTCGAATTCAATTGGGTGAGTTGTTGCACGCATGCGTGTAACATCTTCCATCTTAAGCGCGATGTAAGAATCAATCGCTTCGTCAGAGAATACACCACCTGTTTTTAGGAAGTCGCGGTCTTTATCAAGTGCATCCAGTGCTTCTTCTAGAGAGGCACATACCGTGTTATAAGTCGCTTCTTCTTCTGGAGGAAGGTCATATAGATCTTTTTCTGAAGGCTCGCCTGGATCAATCTTGTTAAGGATACCGTCAAGGCCTGCCATCATTGATGCCGCAAATGCTAGGTATGGGTTAGCCGTTGGATCAGGGAAGCGTAGCTCAACACGACGTGAACGTTCAGAAGGTGCGTATGGAATACGGATCGATGCAGAACGGTTTGAACCAGAGTAAGCCAGTAGAATTGGTGCCTCAAAACCAGGGACTAGGCGTTTGTACGAGTTTGTACCTGGGTTTGTGAAAGCGTTCAATGCACGAGCATGCTTCATCAAACCACCAATGTACCAAATAGCTTCTTGAGAAAGGCCAGAGTAAACATCACCAGCAAAGATGTTTTTACCATCTTTAGAAAGAGACATGTTGATGTGCATACCAGAACCATTATCACCTACGATTGGCTTAGGCATGAAAGTCGCTGTTTTGCCTAGGGCATGACATGTGTTATGTACAGCGTATTTAAGAATTTGGACTTCATCCGCTTTAGCAGTAAGCGTGTTCCCACCGACTGCTAGCTCACATTGACCACCAGCAGCAACTTCGTGGTGGTGAGCTTCAAGTTTTAGTCCCATCTCTTCAGCCATTGCACAGATGTCAGCGCGAACTTCGTGAAGTTGGTCAACAGGAGGAACTGGGAAGTAGCCACCTTTTACCTTAGGGCGGTGACCAGTGTTACCGTCTGTGTATACTTTTTCAGTGTTCCATGCTGCTTCGTTACCGTCAATTTTAACAAAAGAGCCTGACATGTCTGCACCCCAGCGAACATCATCAAAGATGAAGAATTCAGGTTCAGGGCCAAAGAATGCTGAGTCTGCAACGCCTGTAGATTTTAAATAGGCTTCAGCTTTTTGCGCGATACCACGAGGGTCTTTTTCATAAGATTCCATTGTTGATGGCTCAACAATCATACAACGAATGATAAGGGTTGGGTCGTTGGTGAACGGGTCCATGACATAGCCATCTGTTTGCGGCATAAGAATCATGTCAGAGTTGTTAATGCCTTTCCAGCCAGCGATAGAAGAACCGTCGAACGTTTCACCATCTTCGAAAAAGTCTTCATCTACATTGGCAGCAGGAATGGTGACGTGTTGTTCTTTACCGATTGTGTCGGTAAAACGAAGGTCAACCCATTTGACGTCGTTTTCTTTAATGAAATCAAGAATTGCTTGTGGCATAGCTGTATGTCCTTTTAAGCGTAGTAAAAAATATCGATTGTAAAATTAGCAAAACTTGTGCCAATTTTTAAAACTTGTCTTAAATATTTCTAAGTAAATGATTTTAGGGGGAATTCTGCATTGTTTCGTTTTTGTGTTCGAGGCGCGGAAATCCAAGTTGATTCTTCAAGGTGGTGCATTGGATTTAATTTGGTGCATCCGAGTTTGAAGGTATCAATTGATTGTGTGGAAACTCTGTTGGACTGTCAAGTGTAAGCAGTAAAAAATCTAATGTTACAGTTTTATTACAACTATGCCAGTAGTACGTATTTTTTTATGTTTCAAATGAAATTTGATTGTCACATTGCATTGCTATCCTAGCCAAGGTTTTAAATTTACAAGGTCGAGCCATGAGTAGTTCATCAGATAATACCGTTTCAAGTACGGTTGAAAGTCGGTTGGAGAATGCCTTGAGCGGACCCGCTTTTGAAAAGCGGATTCGTCGACGTAATCTTCGAGATAGTATTTCAAAATATGGAATTTCGGTAGGTGGTTTGAGCGTGATTGCGTCTGTACTGCTGATCATGTTTTTCCTGTTTTATGTGGTTGTTCCGCTGTTTATGTCAGCGAGCATTGAACGAGATAAGGCTTACAATTTACCGGGCGGTAACAGTGAAACTTCGGTTTATTATGGTATTGATGAATATCAGGAATCGGCGATTCGTTTTACTGAATCAGGTAAAGGGATCGGATTTGATGTGTTCACAGGCCAAATTTCAAATGAGATTCAATTGCCATTAAATGGCCAGAAAGTCACCGCTTTTACCGTTATTAACGAGATGAAGAACGTCTTTGCTTATGGTTTAGAAGACGGGTCCATTCTAATTGCTCAGTATGGTTACGATGTGACTTATCCGAATGATAAGCGAGTGATTGTTCCCAAAGTTACTTACCCCTTTGGAGAGGAGCCAATGATACTTGGTTCTCAAGCGATTTCGCACTTAGCCATTCGTGAGTCAGATTCTGAAGTGCGTATTGCATGGATGGAAAAGGGAACTCAGCAGGTTCAGATTCGCCAGTACTCGAAAGTTGAGTCGATGTTAACCGATGGTATTTCACTGGAAGAGGATTCTCAGGCTTCTATGGTGGCACAGTTTGCACCAAAGTGGTTGCTGTTGGATGCCAGTGGTCGTAACTTGTATACCGTAAACGAGCTTGGGAAAACTGAATATTTTAATATCAGTGACTACAACAATCCTTTTTCGATTGAAACTGTGGATTTAATACCGGCCGGTCAAGAAGTGACAGCGCTTCGTTTCTTGTTGGGTGAATATTCAATTATGGCTGGAACCGATAAAGGTCAGGTTTTCCAATGGTTTCCTGTTCGACAGGCCGATAATACTTTCCGTTTACAGGAAATTCGTTCATTTGAGATTTCTTCGTCTCCAATTACTAATATTGCCGTTGAGAAAGGTCGAAAAGGTTTTGCAGCAGGGGATGCTCAAGGTGAATTTCACTTGTTGCATTCGACGGCTCACCGTTATTTAGGTTCTGACCGGCCGGTAGAAACCCCATTGACAATGGTTGCTATGGCTCCGCGTTCAAATGGTGCATTGGTCGAAACTTCAGACGGTCAATTGGTTCATTACATGATTGAAAACGAACATCCTGATGTCTCGGTTGAAAGTTTATGGGGCAAAGTTTGGTATGAAGGTTATGAAGAGCCGAGCTTTACTTGGCAGTCATCTTCTGCGAGTAATGATTTTGAGCCTAAATTTTCTTTGATGCCGCTAACTTGGGGTACGATCAAAGCAGCGTTATATTCAATGTTGTTTGCTGTGCCAATTGCTGTTTTAGCCGCTATTTTTACAGCGTTCTTTATGGATAAACAAACCCGTCAATGGGTAAAGCCTTCGGTCGAAATGATTGAAGCGCTGCCGACGGTAATCCTTGGTTTCCTGGCAGGGCTTTGGTTAGCGCCATTCATGGAAGCAAATCTACCCGGCTTCTTTGCCATATTTATAGTCGTGCCACTAGGGATTCTAGCGTTTGGTTACGGTTGGACTCGTCTTCCGAAGAAAATTCGCCAGAAAGTGGTGACGGGCCGTCGCGCAGTCTTAATGATTCCAGTGGTAATTTTCCTAGGTTGGTTGTCTTTGCAGCTAAGCTCGCCTCTTGAAAATGCATTCTTTGGTGGTGATATGCGTAACTGGCTTACCAATGAAGCCGGCATTGATTTTGACCAACGCAACGCGATGGTTATCGGCTTTGCCATGGGGTTTGCCTTGATTCCGACGATTTTCTCTGTGGCTGAAGATGCGATATATAACGTCCCAAGCTACCTTGTTAATGGTTCTCTAGCATTAGGTGCTTCTGGTTGGCAAACCTTAGTGGGTGTTGTTCTTCCAACCGCTTCACCAGGTATTTTCTCAGCCATTATGCTTGGTTTTGGTCGTGGTGTGGGTGAGACGATGATTGTCTTGATGGCATCGGGTAACACACCATTGATGGAGGCAAATATCTTTGAAGGAATGCGTACGCTATCTGCCAACTTGGCGGTTGAAATGCCAGAGGCCGAGGTGGATAGTTCGCATTACCGAGTTCTGTTCTTAGCGGGGCTGGTTCTGTTTATTTTCACTTTCCTATTCAATACCCTTGCGGAAGTGGTTCGTCAACGTATGCGTCGTAAATACGGTTCATTGTAGGAGTGAGAGAAATGAAAGAATGGTTTAATAAAGGCGAACACTGGATTTGGATGAGTTCAGCAACCGTTGCGATTAGTGTCGTGCTGGTATTTGGTCTATTTTTTATGATTGCTTACAAAGGTTTGGTTCACTTCTGGCCGCACACGGTCTATGAATATCAGATTAAGCAAGGTGATCAAATTGCATCAATTGTCGGTGAGTTACGCGATACCAAAATAAAAGAGGTATTTAGTGATGATGGTCAGAAGTTAGAGATTCCTCAACATTTGATTAAAGTCGGCAACCGAGATATTTATGGTATTGACTTCCGTTGGATTAGTGAGGAAAACCTAGTATCAGTTGAACCAAAAATGGTTCAAGGTGTGACTGTCGTTGAACGATATGAATATGGAAATGTTTATGGTTGGTATGAGTCTTTCAAACTAGCTGGCAAAGTATTCACTGGTGAAGCGGTTCATGAAACGCTCTTGGCGCAAGTTGCAGAAGGTAAGCGTTTACATGATGAAATTAAAACGATTGAAAAGCTCGACATCGGCGCGATTAACTACAAGCTTGAACAACTTCGTTTAGAAGAAAAACGTTTAAAAGCAGATGATGAGTGGAATGATCAAGAATCTGCTCGTTTAGAGGCTGAGCGTGCAGAGCTCCAAACTGAATTTAAGGAGCTGCAAGCGCAAACTAATGTGCTTTATGCGCAACAAAAAGAGTTGGGTGAGCTGACCATGAGTGTCAGCGGTGGTCAGCAGTTAAATATTCCTGTTAAGAATATTGTGGACTTCTGGCAGCCAAATGATATGTCCGCCAGTGAAAAGACAGGGTTCTTCTTTCACGGAATCGGACGTTTCCTAACGGAAGACCCTCGTGAAGCAAATACTGAAGGGGGTATTTTCCCTGCAATGATCGGTACCATCACCATGGTATTAATTATGACGATCTTAGTGACTCCAATGGGGGTGATTGCAGCGATTTACATGCGCGAATATGCGAAAGATGGTCCTGTATTACGTATGGTTCGCATTTCAATCAATAACTTGGCAGGGGTTCCATCGATTGTTTTCGGGATTTTCGGTCTTGGTTTCTTTGTTTACATTATAGGGGGCTCAATCGATGAGCTGTTCTATAGTTATGCGTTACCAAGTCCAACTTTCGGTTCTCCCGGTCTGTTGTGGGCATCACTGACAATGGCATTGTTAACTCTGCCAGTGGTGATTGTGTCAACTGAGGAAGGTTTGTCTCGTATTCCACGTTCATTGCGTGAGGGTGGATTGGCGCTAGGTGCAACGAAAATCGAAGTGATTTCAAAAATAGTCTTACCGATGGCATTGCCTGCAATCATGACAGGTTTGATTCTAGCAATTGCTCGTGCAGCGGGTGAGGTTGCACCATTGATGTTAGTGGGTGTAGTGAAGTTAGCTCCAGAGCTTCCTGTGGATTTAATTGCTCCATTTGTGCATTTGGATCGTAAGTTCATGCACCTTGGTTTCCATATCTATGATGTTGGTTTCCAAAGTCCAAACGTTGAGGCTTCTCAGCCATTGGTTTACGCCACATCATTGCTGTTAGTCCTGATTATCGTCGGTTTGAACTTAGGGGCTATCAGTATTCGTAACCGACTACGTGAAAAATATAAAGCTTTAGAGCATTAAGCCTTAGGCGTTTTAACTGCGAAAAAAGAATTTACATAGGTATTTAAAAATGAATGAACAAACTATTAGTATTTCAGCGGCCAAAGGCGTACCTCAAGGCTTAGAAAAACTTTCATTGGAAAATGAAAAAATTGCGATTCAGGTAAAAGACTGGAACCTCTATTATGGTTCTAAGCAAGCCCTTAATGGCGTAACAATGGATCTTCCTGAAAACCGTGTCACAGCGTTTATTGGTCCATCGGGTTGTGGTAAATCGACTTTGCTGCGCTGCTTTAACCGAATGAATGATTTGATCGATATTGTAAGCGTTGAAGGTGAAATGACACTTCATGGTGATGATATGTATGCCAAAGATATGGATGTGGCAGCATTACGGCGTCGAGTGGGAATGGTTTTCCAAAAACCGAATCCATTCCCAAAATCGATCTATGAAAATGTTTGTTACGGGTTACGTTTACAAGGAATCACTGATAAAACCGTTTTGGATGAGTCGGTTGAATGGGCCTTAAAAGGCGCAGGCCTTTGGGAAGAGGTTAAGGACCGTCTTAACGAGAATGCACTTGGTATGTCAGGTGGTCAACAACAGCGTTTATGTATCGCTCGTGCGATTGCGATAAAACCTGAAGTTCTCTTGTTAGATGAACCAACTTCAGCCTTGGATCCAATCTCAACACTTGCGATTGAAGAGCTGATTTTTGAATTGAAAAAAGATTTTACGATTTTGATTGTAACGCACAATATGCAACAGGCTGCGCGTGTTTCAGACTATACGGCCTTTATGTATATGGGGGATTTGATTGAATATACCGATACGGATTCATTATTCACCAACCCACAAGTTAAACGTACTGAAGATTATATTACTGGCCGTTACGGTTAATGAAATAAAGAGGATTAAAGCATGGAACGTGAAGAATTTAGCACGCATATCTCAGAGCAATTGAACCGTAACATTGAAGCTTTATTCAATGAAGTGGCCAGAATGGGAGGGCTAGTTGAGAGCCAATTGACAAATTTGCGTCAAGCCTTGGAAACAGGAAACATTGATTTAGCCAAAGAGGCTTTAGCGACTGATGAGTTAATTAACCAGGAAGAGATGGAGATTGATCGCTTGAGTGCTGCGGTACTGGCTCGACAGCAACCTACGGCATCGGATTTGCGTCTGATTGTTATGGCAATTCGTGTGGCGGTAGATTTAGAGCGCATGGGTGATGAAGCGGTTAAAATTGCTAAGCTAGCGATTCATCAATGTGAAGAGGAAGTCGGCTGTACTCGTTTACCTTGTTATAACGAGCTTTGTACATTGATGCAGTCTGGAGAAAAAATGATTCAGAAAACACTGAACGGTTTTTCACGTTTAGATATTTCAGACGTTCTTTGGGTTTATCAGGAAGAAGAACGTATGGACATGGTTTTAGCGGATGCATTAGTAACCGTACGTTCAAAATTGGCATCGGAGACGGATTTATCTCAAATTGATGTGTTAACAGATATGTTTATGTCTATTCGTGCAGCTGAGCGTGTGACGGATCATGCTTTGAATGTTGCTGAAAGTGTCGTATATTTAGTCAAAGGTATCGATATTCGTAAGATGGGTGAAGAAGAAATTGCCAAGCTTATTGAAGATGATAAAAACTCGTAGAGTTTAACGTTAATACCAAAAGGAAATATTTTGAGTCAACAAACGATTTTGGTGGTCGAAGATGAGGCGGCTATTCGGGATATGCTGAAATTTACTCTGGATTCGTCAGGGTATAAGGTAATTGAAGCATCCAATGCTGAAGAAGGTATGCGTTTGGCTGAAGAGTCACAACCGGACTTAATTCTGCTTGATTGGATGTTGCCTGGAATTTCAGGTGTGACTATGGCGAAGACCTTGCGCCAGAAGTCTTTTGGTAAAACGATTCCTATAATTATGTTGACGGCTCGTGGTGAAGAGGAAGCTCAGGTTCAAGGCTTTGAATCAGGCGCAGACGACTATGTCGTCAAGCCTTTCTCACCTCGAGCCTTGACGGCTCGAATCAAAGCGTTGTTACGTCGTCAAACGGATGATAGTTCGCAAAGCAGTGATCAAATTATTGCGGGTCGAATGCGTTTGGATACCGTCAGCCATCGTTTTTATATTGATGATGCGGAAGTCAAAGTTGGGCCAACGGAGTTTAAGCTAATTCTGTTTTTTCTATCGCATTCAAACCGAGTTTTTACGCGTTCGCAACTGCTTGATCAGGTTTGGGGTGTCAATGTCGTCGTGGAAGAACGTACTGTTGATGTGCATATTCGACGACTTCGAAAAATCTTAGAGCCTTTAGGGGTTTCTAACTATATTCAGACGATTCGTGGCTCTGGTTACCGTTTTTCGGTAGTGGAGGGTTGATCGAATTTGTTAAGTGCTGGTGTTAAACGTGAACTCACTTGGATAATCACCTTTATATGGGCCTTATGGTTTATTGGGTGGTTAATCGATTGTTTTATTGGTCCTGCGATAGTATTCGTCGTGTTCTATATCGGTCGTCAACTATGGTCGACTTACAAATTTGAACAATGGATGAAGGGTGAGGGTGAAGTTAATCACCCTCCTGTTTCTGGTTTTTGGAGCGAGGTGTCCTACCAAGTTTCCAAAAAACAACGTGCTTTAGAAAAGCATGCCGATTTATATCTTTACAAATCTGAGCAGTTTAAAGCTGCTTCTATGTTGATTCCAAGTGCGATTGTTTCACTGGATAGTGAAAATCATATTGAGTGGTTCAATGATCCTTCTAAAAAGATTCTTGGGCTGAGACGTTTAGATGTTGGACGGCGTATTGAAGGAATTCTTCGTCAACCTGAATTTTTAAGGTATCTGCAAGCAGAATTGTTTGAAAACACGATTAAGTTGAGTTTGCAGCATGGCCGCATTTATGAAATTCGTGTCATTGAATATTTTGAAGATCATAAACTTATTATTGCGCAAGACATCACCGAACTGTACCAGTTGGCGCAGATTCGTCGAGATTTTGTGGCAAATGCTTCTCATGAATTACGCACGCCACTTACGGTTTTGCACGGTTACCTTGAGTTGATGCAAGAGATGGCTGATGAGCCAACTTGGCAACAACCGCTGGAGCATATGCATAATCAAACTGTACGTATGAGAACCATTATTGAAGATTTGTTGACCTTATCCACAATGGAAGCGGACTCTATTACCGCTGAAATTCAGTCGGTGGATGTGCCGGCCATTCTAAAAAGGCTTCAGCCTGAGGTTGCGCAATTAACGGATGGTCGTCATCAATTTGAATTTGAGATCGATGAAGATTTGAAAATTCAAGGTTACCAAGAACCTTTAAAAAGTCTGTTTATGAATTTGCTTTCCAATGCGGTGCGCTATTCACCGGATGGCGGTAAGATCGTTGTTAAGTGGCAACGTACTCGTAAAGGTGCAAGTTTTAGTGTCAAGGACCAAGGTATCGGTGTAAGTGCTGAACATATTCCTCGTTTAACTGAACGTTTTTATCGCGTTGATAAAGATCGATCTCGGGTAACAGGTGGCACAGGGCTTGGGCTTGCAATTGTGAAGCATGTGTTAGAAAAACATGATTCCCGATTACAGATTAAGAGTAACTATGGCAGAGGCAGTACTTTTAGTTGTACCTTTCCGTTAAATCGAATTTCCGAATAAGATTTTCGTACTTAATCCTATTTTGAATTTTGAATTTTGTACCGGCCGGTAAGGTTTGTTCGGTTTTATATTTTGAAACACTGGCGAACCGGATAACCAAACAAAAACGGCCGGTTAAGAAAACTTAACCGGCCGGTAAATAACTTTGATTTTGTTGTTAGAAATACTTTACGGAAGCATCATGCCGCGAATGGCAAAGAAGATAATCGCCGCCAAAATGGCCGAGGCTGGAACCGTAATCACCCACGCTGCCACAATCTTTAAAAATGCAGAACGCTTGACCAATTCTTTTTGGTAAACCTTGTTCAATGATTTACGCTCTTTCTTCGATAGTTCAATTTCGGCTTTTTTCTCTTTCAATTGCGCCAGCATGTATTTCTTTTCATCTAAAGAGGCTTTTGAGAAGCGGTTAATAAACTCATTGACTTCCTGTTCATCGGCACCCTGATGATGTTCTTTGATTTCCTCTATGGCTTTTGCATAGTTACGTTTCAGGTATTCACGTAAGAAGCCGACCCCAAAAATCCCACCAACGGCAATATGGGTGGAGCTCACTGGCAGCCCTAGTTGAGAAGCGACGATAACGGTAATCGCTGCGGCCATAGCAATGGAAAATGCTCGCATTTGGTCAAGTTCGGTAATTTCTGAACCTACTGTACGAATCAGTTTTGGTCCAAAAAGAAGAAGCCCAAGTGAAATACCTATGGCACCAATTACCATAATCCAGATTGGAATTTCGGCTTTGCCGTGAATTTCATTACTTTGTAATGCATCATGGATTGCTGCTAAAGGTCCAACGGCGTTGGCGACATCGTTTGCGCCGTGAGCAAAGCTTAATAATGCCGCAGCGAAGATTAGCGGAATGGTAAACAAGGTGTTGATATTGGCTTTGGTGCTTTGCATTTTTGCCGCTTGACGAGCAATCATCGGTTTGACGCTTAAATAAACGATTGTGGCAATGGCTAAACCGACCAAAAGAGCTGTCATGAAATCGGGTTTCCAAACTTTCTTCAAACCTTTTAAAATTAGGTAGGTTGAGAAGGCCCAAGCCATAATGGCAATCAATAGTGGCACAGTTTTTTTAGCGGCTTCGACCATGTCCTCTTTATAGGTGATGGATCGCTTAATCCACATGAGGAAACCGGCGGCAATCATCCCTCCAATGACAGGAGATATAATCCAACTAGCGGCAATTGCCCCCATTTTGTCCCAGTTAGCAATACTCCAACCAGCGGCTGCGATGCCCGCTCCCAAAACCCCACCAACAATTGAGTGCGTTGTTGAGACAGGAGCTCCTAGCGCCGTGGCTAAGTTTAGCCAGAGAGCCCCAGCGAGCAAGGCGGCCATCATTAGCCAAATAAAGGTTTGTGGATCGCCAACCATGGCTGGATCAATGATTCCTTTTTTGATGGTGCTCACAACTTCACCACCGGCAATCAAGGCACCTGCCGATTCAAAAATAGCAGCCAGTATGATTGCGCCAGTTAGAGTCAGTGCCTTTGAGCCAACTGCAGGACCTACATTGTTGGCAACGTCATTTGCACCAATGTTAAGAGCCATATAGCCGCCAATCATGGCTGCTACAACAAGTTCAACGCTAACCGTGCCGGTTCCAATATTAATATTTGACGTGAATAGTAAGATTAAGACGATAAACAACATCGCCGTGCCAAACCGGAACATCTCTTTTCGACCTCTGGATGTGGCGTTTTCAAGCTCATTAATGTCTTTTAATTCCATTTTGATACTCTCATTTTCACTGACTCTGTCTTACCAAGTCGAATCCTTTCCGGACTAAGTTGCTTGGCCTATTTTTACCGGCATTTTATAGAAATCCATTGGGTTTTGAGCCAAATGTTGCAGTTTTTTTACTCTGGCGCAAGTTACAAAGAGTTTTTGGTGTTTAGTCTATTGAAATATAAAGAAAAAAATTTAGTGATAAGTATAACTAAGCACATTGCTTGTCATAATTTTGTCATCTAGATGTCAAGCCGTATTTATAGTTCATCCTTAATATAACCACCGTCATTTTTGTTTTCACTTTTATTTTTACGGGGAAATCCATGAAAAAGTCGAACATCTTAGCTGCAATGGGCTTTGCTGCCGTTGCGACACTTGCAACGCCTGCTTATGCAGTTGAAGACCTTCCAGAATACAAAAAAGTTTCTGGTATCTCGGGTAATCTTTCTTCAGTTGGTTCTGATACTTTGGCTAACCTAATGACGCTATGGGCTGAAGAGTTTAAGCGCATGTACCCGAATGTAAACATTCAAATCCAAGCAGCAGGTTCTTCTACTGCGCCTCCAGCTCTAACTGAGTCTACATCTAACATCGGTCCTATGAGCCGCATGATGAAAGACAAAGAAATTGCGATGTTTGAAAAAGAGCACGGTTATAAGCCAACGCCTGTTGCGGTTGCAATCGATGCGCTAGCGGTTTATGTGCATAAAGATAACCCAATCAAAGGTTTAACCATTCCTCAAGTTGATGCGATTTTCTCTTCAACTCGTAAATGTGGTGCGAAAGACGATATCGCTAACTGGGGTCAAGCAGGTGTTGATGGTCAACTAGCGAACCAAACAGTTCAGCTATATGGTCGTAACTCAGTTTCTGGTACTTACGGTTACTACAAGAAAAAAGCACTTTGTAAAGGTGACTACAAGTCTTCTGTAAACGAGCAACCAGGTTCTGCCTCTGTAGTTCAGTCGGTTTCTCAGTCTCTAAACGGTATTGGTTACTCTGGTATTGGTTATAAAACTGCGGGTGTTAAAGCGGTTCCACTAGCTAAGAAAGATGGTAAGCCATTTGTTGAAGCAAACCCTGAGAATGCTGTAAACGGTACTTACCCTCTTTCTCGTCTACTTTACGTTTACGTAAACAAAGCACCTAACAAAGCAATTGAGCCAGTAGTTGGTGAGTTCTTGAAGCTGGTACTTTCTAAGAAAGGTCAATCTGACGTAGAAAAAGATGGTTACATCGCTCTACCTAAGAAAGTTGTTGAGAAGCAACTAGCGAAAATCAACTAATTCGAAACGATTATTTGATACAAAAAGAAACCGGCCGGTAGAGTTTTCTACCGGCCGGTTTTTTTGTTTTATGGAAAGTTCAACATTGCAATGGTGTTTTTAACAGTGCACTGATGACTTTTGATACTTTTAAAAAGCTTATTTTTCTTTTTAATATCGTTTTATACTTAAAAATCTATTGAAAAATGGATAGAATACCTTCCCGTCTTTGCTTGCCTAGCTAGAAAGTCTGTAAAAGCAATATCACGTTTTCATTATTTGATCGCTTAGCTTTTTTGAAGCGAGAGCCTGCAACAATTGTTTTAAGTTAAAAGCCTATCGATTTTCAACGATTTTTCTTGAAGCGTATAATTAAAAAAACTACTATCAAAAGAATGTATAAACAAGCTGTCATGCTTGAATCGCTCAATCTGGAGGCCTAATGGAACAGGTAACATTTAATAAACGGTCGGCAGGACAGAATCTATTGATTCTCTTATTTGTCTTTTTCATTATTAATTCTGTAGGCTTGGCTACGATTATTTATTATCAAAATAAAGGCGAAGTGGAGCAAAATAGACTGCAAGCGCAGTTCGCTGAAAAAATGCGTACCTTTTCCGAAATTCAAGCGCACTTAGGTTATGGTCAAATGATCCATAACTTCAAAAACTTTGTTATTCGCGGCGATCAGGACTACCGTTCTTCAAGCTATATCCAAGCTTTCGAAAATAACATCAATACATTGAAGGCAGCAAAATCTCATTATCTGCAATTAGAGGGAATTGCGGATATTGAGCGAAATAGCTTGCAAACGATTGAGTCCACTTATCAAGAATATGCCAAGAAATTTGAGCTGGCTAAACAGCTCAAGTCGCAGGGACTTACTCCAAATGAGATTGATAAACAGGTGCTCGTGGATGATCGCCCTGCTATGAAAGCATTACAAGAATTAGCAATACATATTGAAACGGCCTGTTCAAACGAGCTGACAGCGAAACAAGCAGAGGTAGCGCAAACCATTGTTTGGGTTACGGCTTTGGAGTTTGTGGCGGTCTTTTTATTAGTATTGCTCTCTTTTGAATTGTTGGTTCGACGTCAGATTATTGCACCGGTCAAAAGAATGCGTGATGAAATTAAAAACATCTGCGATTCTGCAAGCATATTGAATGCCGAAAAACATATCCGTATCGAAGGGGTGAAAGAAACTCAGCAGCTGGCGTGCTATATGCAAGGCATGTTGAGCAGAATCGGTAGCACCATGAATGAAATGACCACTATTAAAACCACCGTCGACCAAAGTACGGCCAATATTATGATTGCGGACAATGATTTGAATATTGTTTATATGAATAGAGCCATCATTCAAACGCTCGAGTCGGTAGAGAAAGAAATCCAGAAAATGCTGCCACACTTTTCAACTGAAAAACTCATTGGTGAGAATATTGATATATTTCATGTCAATCCTGCTCACCAAAGAAAATTGTTGGAGAATTTGCAGGATACTTATGTTGCCAAACTAACTTTAGGTGAATTGCATCTACAGATTATCGTTAACCCAATCACTAATGATCATGGTGAAAAAACCGGTTTTGTGACTGAGTGGAAAGATGTGACGGAGTCAGTCAAGTTAGAAAAGATGCAGTCTGCTGTTGAACAAAATCTTAAAGTAATGGTTAACCGAGCAGCCAAGGGCCATATTGGTGAAGAAATCGATACTTCTTTATTGGATGGTTTTATCCGAGACTTAGGTGATCAAATTAACTTTATGTCTCGTTCAATCCATCAGGCGAATGAGTCGATTGCAACAGTCATTGACTCCATGTCAAGTGGTGATTTGACGGTAAGGGTTAATGGTGACTATGAAGGTGATTTAGGACATATGCAGTCCGCCATCAATAGCTCTCTGGATAGCCTGTCGAAAACAATGGCGCAAGTCAAAGAAGGTGCAAACCGTATCGGCGACGATATGAAAAGGCTTTCAGAAGGCAATCAACAGATTACAGGGCGAATCCGTCATCAAGCAAGTTCACTGGAACAAACCGCGGCAACGATGGAAGAGATTACCGCGGCTGTTCGTAATAATGCTGAAAATGCGAAACATGCAAATGAGCTAACGATTGATGCAAGTCGCACCACGGAAGAAGGGGCGAAAGTGATGCGTCTAACGATTGAGTCCATGCAACAGATTAAAGAGTCGAGCGGTCAAATTGAGCAAATTATTGGTTTAATCGACTCCATAGCTTTCCAAACAAACTTATTAGCGTTGAATGCTGCGGTTGAGGCTGCGAGGGCAGGAGAACATGGACGAGGTTTTGCAGTTGTTGCTGGGGAAGTGCGTAATCTTGCAGGGAAATCTGCAGACGCTGCAAAAGAGATTAAAACGTTGATTGAACGCTCTGTGGAACAAGTGACAGAGGGTACTCGATTGGCTGAAGAGTCTGGTAATGCTCTACAGCAGATTAGCGATTCTATTACTCAAGTCACTGGAATGGTCGGCGAGATAGCGAGCAGTTCATTTGAGCAATCTCAAGGCATTGATCAGTTGAATCAAGCTATCATCGACTTGGACAAAAACACTCAAGAAAATGCGCATTTAGTTGAGGCTTCGGCTGAAACGGCTCAAAGTACCGCTGATGCATCTACTCACCTTGTAGAGAGTGTGAACCAGTTCAAGGTAAGAGAGCAAGGGACTGGGACTCCTCGTGCAGAGAACCGTGGATTAGGTCTGCCAAAAAAATAGTGGGAGAGGGTGCCTCAAATTTTGAGGCTTTCCTGACTTTTTAGAGGATCTTGATTTTGGAGCTTAAACTAATTCAATAGTGATGTCTGTCAAAGGGATAACGCTGCAAGTCAAGATGTGACCTTTATCCGCTTCATAAACCGGTGATTGGATTTCTTCCACATCACCGGCAACCAACTTCACCAGACAGGCACCACAATTACCGCCACGGCAGCTGTAAGGCATATCAAATCCATTCTCATCAAGAGCTTCAAGCAATGAAAATTGGCCATCAAAATCACACTCTCCTTGGCCGATTACGGTTATCTTCGCCATAGTGTTTCTCCTTTTATCGTATGCATTAAAAAATTTTATTTTAACAACTTAGTGTAAAATTTTTTGCAGTAAAATACCGCCGAAATTTCCACCGGCCGGTGGATATTGAAAACTTCTCAATATTTGCGTTTTTAAAGAGTGCTATGAGTATGACCTGGAATGATTTTCAAACCCGTTTTCAAATGATTCGCGATAACAAAATTTTTGAAGTATTTGTTATTACCATCATTATTTTATCTTCATTGATGATAGGTATTCGTACCTACAACCTGCATCCGACATTTGAATCGATTTTGATTATTTTGGATTATGGCGTTACTTTGTTTTTCTTAATGGAAATCATGATTCGCATGGCGGCAGAAGATCGTTTGCGAGACTTCTTTAAAAAAGGTTGGAATGTTTTTGACTTTACCATTGTGGTCATCAGTCTGATTCCATTGGATGATTCACAGTATGCATTGATTGCACGAATGTTACGTTTATTCCGTGTGATGCGTTTGATTTCTTTTATTCCGGAACTGCGCGTTTTGGTGACTGCGTTAATTACTGCTTTGCCAAGAATGGGGTATGTAGCGCTGTTAATGTTTATTATTTTCTATTTGTATGCAGTCATCGGTAACTTGTTGTTTGCACACATCAACCCAGTTTTATGGGGAGATTTAGGGATTTCATTATTGACTCTGTTCCGTGTTGCGACGTTTGAGGACTGGACAGATGTTATGTATGAAACGATGGCGGTCTACAAACTGAGTTGGATGTATTACATCACGTTTATTTTCTTCTCTGCATTTGTGTTTTTAAATATGATGATTGGTATTGTGGTCGATGTTTTGGCTGAGGAGCATAAAAAAATGGAGGCTGAAAAAATGGGCGTCAGTTTAGAGGAGCATGAATCTTTTGAAACGCATATCAATGATGAAATTAAAGCGCTCCATACAAAGTTAGATCAGTTATTGGCTATGCAACAACAGCAAAATAAACCATAAAGCGCTTGCTATTAAACAGTGTCACTACGACCACACGTCGTTATGGGTAGTCGTCGATAGATTGTGATGTAAAGCCCAGTGCCGACTTGAGCACTGGGTTTTTAGTTTGTCATTACCAGACCAGTAATTTGTAACCTTCTTCTTGCAGTTCCATCAACGCTGCGGCACCCACTTCCGAGTATTCTGCAAAAGGGCGCATGTCTGAATCTGTCCAATGAATAGTATTCATAGTGTTACCACAAGCAATCCAACGAACATTGTAATCTTTAGCAAAACTGCCCACGCGTTCATAGGTTAATGGATCGACTTTTCTCTGTGGTTCCTTGGCCAGCACATGTAAGCCAGGACCAATGGCAACCACAGCAATTTCTACATTGTCGCCATATTTTTTAATCATTGCTTGAATCGAGTTTAAAATTCCTAGCTGATAATCTGGATCGGCTTTGTTCCACATATAGACCGCTTTATGTTCCGCTGGATCACCAGGAAAACGATCGCTTGGAGGATCTTGCAACTCTGGAACCGGTTTAAGTTTGAATCCATCGGATGTTTTGCTTGCATCAGCTGCATTTGCATTGAGGCTTAAGCCAAGTACTAATCCGGCGATAGCAAATTTTTTCCAAGTTTTCATAAAGTATCCTTTGTTTAGAGAGCGATTCTTTCGATTACATTTCCATATTATTCTGACCCATTATACTGATCTAAACTCTGACTTTGCAGTGACTGTTTTGTACCGGCCGGTATAAATTTTCTCAGCAATCTTTATAATTACGGAAAAATTAATCTTGTTATTGGAGAAGTTTATGAGTATTCAAGGTCAAATTGAATCTGTTATTCAGACGGAGTTTTCACCACTGGAAATGCAGGTTATAAATGAAAGCCACATGCACTCAGGGCCTGCAACTGACTCACATTTTAAGTTGGTTTTAGTTTCTGAAACGTTTGACGGCTTAAATAAGGTTAAACGTCAGCAAGCGGTATATCGTGCCTTAGCCGAAATTATGCCGCAGATTCATGCGCTGGGACTGCATACTTACACACAGGATGAATGGCAATCGATTCGCCAACAAGCACCGGCTTCTCCAAAGTGTGGTGGAGGTCATTGATTCGTTATTTGTGATTAGCGCTCTTCATTTCTAGTCTAATGTTGAGTCCTAATGTTTTTTCGATTTATGAGGTTTGTTGGGTTTATGTGAAGTTTGGGGCTCTTCTTGTTCTGTTTCCTCTGGTAACGTTTCTGTCGCTGCAAATTGCGGATATTTCAATTGCCAAATATGTATAAATTTTTCATCTACTAATTTAGTTTGTAGCAGGTGAACCGCTTGAATGTACTGTTCAATGTACTGATAGTTACCCTTTTTAAGGGATTGCCAGAGATGTCGATAACGCTGAGGAAGAAAGTGTTTGAAGTGGGGTATCAACCCAAAATCGCCTTCGGTATTTTTAATGCGTTCAATCACTACATTGTGTGCTTCAAATCGAAGGTTTTGGTCTTTTGAATCAATCATCCGGCTAATCCAAAACAGTAGGAGTGCACCAATGATAAACCCTATGATGGGTTGATCAAATATTAGGCCGCCCAAGGTGAAAAGTGCCAAGGTAATGACTGTAATAGGAATGGTCATAGCCGAAATCCAAATATACTTGCCTTTCAGTTCTTGGAAAATAGCTTCAGAGTCATATTGTTGCAAATCAACCGAGTGCAAGCGGGCTAACATCTCTTCCGGGCTTGGAATCGAAGAATCAAAGTCTTGCGGCATCAAGTCCGCAGGGATGTTCGGTGACTGGTTTTCAGGTAAAGTTTGGTCTGACATGTAATGGTCTCTATAAAAACGGTGTCGTTTTTAGTATTTTAAAAAATACTTATACTTAGTCTTATCATAAAGCTTTCAATGATTAGTTCATTCAGACTCGACTATTTACATATTTTTAGGTTTCGGTTTTTTTACCTTTGGTTTGCGTTGCTGAGGGCAATCAATGCAATGGCGTTTTTTGCTTTCCAACTCATATGCAGTCAATTGTCCACCCCATAAACATCCGGTATCAGTTGCATGAATGCCATAGCCGTCGATGGCACCCAGCGTTGACCAATGGCCAAAGAAAATCTGCGTGTCTCGATTTTTTCGGGTATTCCACAAAAACCAAGGTTGCATAGAGTCTGAGATTTTTAAATCTGCTGCTGTGACCGCTTGGTGCTTACGCATTTTTTTCAAATACTTCTCTGGACTACTCTTTTGCTGAAAGTCGAGTTTACCTTCGGCGTCGCAATAACGCATGCGTACAAATGCGTTGACGATGTAGCGAATTCTTTGCCAACCTTGCAAACTTTCGCACCAACGATCCGCTTGATTACCAAATAGGTGCTCTCGTAGGAAGGTTTGCCAGTCGTCATTTTGTAAATGATATTCTGCTTCTTTTGCGTAAGCTTTTGCTTGATCAATGCTCCATTGTGGTGGGATACCAGCATGTACCATCACAGCATCATACACTTCATGACTCACTAATAAAGGTTGCATTCGGAGCCAATTTACTAGCTCGTTAACATCATCGGACTCTAGAATCGGCATGATGGTATCGGATTTAGATAGATATTTTTCAAGTCCAGCGTATGAGGCTAAAAGATGGAAGTCATGGTTACCCAACACCATTTGAGCATGGTCATTTTCACAAGCGTGTTTGACGAAACGAAGACATTCTAGAGATTTCGGGCCGCGATTAATGACATCGCCAACAAACCATAATTGATCTTGCCCTGGTCGGTAATTAATGTGATTCAGTAATCGTTCAAGTTCATCAAAACAACCTTGTAGGTCACCAATAATGTAGGTAGCCATCTCGATTTTCCTTAGCGATTTTTTATTTCATAAAGTTTATTTGCCAGTGCGACAAACGCGCTGACTGGCAGTTGTTCTGCACGAACCGATGGATTAATGCCACAACTTTCAATTTGATTGGCATCTAGCCAGCCTTTTAGATTGTTGCGTAAGGTTTTACGTTTCAGGCTAAAGGATTGGCGAACCAAGTCTGCAAATAGTGCTTCATCGTATGCCACAAGAGGTTTTTGTTTGTAAGGGATTAGTCGAACGATAGCGGAATCCACTTTGGGTGGTGGTGTGAAGTTTTCGGGTCCGACATCAAACAGGTGTTCGGTTTGACAAAAATACTGCATCATGACGCTTAACCGCCCGAAGGTTTTTGAACCTGGTTCGGCGCAAATGCGTTCAACGACTTCTTTTTGCAGCATAAAATGCATGTCGTGAATGTTTGCAGCGTGTTCAATCAGTTTAAACATCAGTGGGCTGGAGATATTGTAAGGAAGGTTACCAACTACCCGGAGTTGCTCATCGGCTGAGTCCAATAAGGTGTTGTAATCAAACTTTAATGCGTCGGTGTGATGCAAATTAAATGCAGGCAGACTGGCAAATTTAATTTTCAAAGGTGCGATTAAATCATTATCTATTTCAATGATTTCGAGTTTCTTCACCACGCGAATAATTGGGTCAGTCAGAGCTGCTTCACCGGGGCCAATTTCAACCATGTGATCCTCAGCTTGAGGACGAATGCTCATGACAATTTGGTCAATGACTCTCTGATTATTCAGAAAGTTCTGTCCAAATTGTTTTTTGTGTTGGTGTCCGCTATTGCCTCGGTGTTTATTGGCAGGGTTTGCGTTTCGGCCGGCCGGTGAACGTTTTTCTCTCATGATTGTGTCTCTTTTATTTTTGGTTTTGGCCAGCTAACATTTCTTGAGCGACCTCTAGTGCATAGAGAAAACTGCCGACATTGGCTTTACCGGTTCCTGCCAAGTCTAAGGCTGTACCGTGGTCGACAGATGTGCGAATAAATGGTAAACCCAGTGTAATATTGACGGCATTGCCAAAACCCATGTGCTTGAGAACAGGCAGGCCTTGGTCATGATACATGGCAACCACAGCATCCGCTCTTTGCAGATACTTTGGTGTAAATAAGGTGTCCGCTGGTAAGGGGCCTTCGAGTTGCATGGAGCCACGTAATTTCTCTAGTGTTGGCTCTATGACTTCAATTTCTTCACGCCCCATATGCCCGCCTTCACCTGCATGAGGGTTTAAGCCTGTGACTAAAATATTTGGGTTTTGAATTCCAAACTGATTTTCGAGAGAGTTATGGGTAATCGTCAGAATTTCCGTGAGCAATTTGGGTGTGATGGCTTTAGGAACTTCAAGTAAGGGTAAATGCGTGGTGACTAGAGCGACTCGTAAACCTGGCGTTGCCAGCATCATAACCACTCGTTCAGTTCCCGAGTGTTCCGCTAAAAGTTCAGTGTGGCCACTGAATGGAATGCCTGCTTCGTTAATTACGCCTTTATGAATTGGGCCGGTAACCATGGCGTCAAATTCATTATTCATGCAGCCATCAATGGCTCGCTTGAGCATTTCAACAATGTATCCGCCATTTTTTGGGTTCAAGATACCGGCTTCAACTTTAGCAGGGGTTGGCATGTGCAATAAGGTGAGTTCTCCTGAGCGACTTGCAGACGTAGTGTGTTCTGTTTTGTAGGGTTTTAAGGAGACTTTGATGCCAAGTTGCGCGGCGCGATTTTCTAACACGGTTTTATCCGCAATGACCACCAGTTCGTGATCCCAATCTTGTTGGGCAAGCATTAAAACTAAATCTGGTCCGATACCGGCCGGTTCACCGGAAGTGATGACTAATCGTTTTGTCATGAAGTCTCTCAAAAAATATCAAAATTGATGCGAATGAAATGAAGTTAGGATTGAGTTGACTCATCCAGTTGAATTCGGATATAAGCCTCGTCTTTCAAACGTCTGAGCCAAACATCAAACATTTCATTGGCTTTGCGCATGCGAACGGCTTGTATTGCTTGTTGTGATTGCAGTTGTTTATTTTGTGTTTGCAGACGTGTATCTTCCAAGAAGACAATTAACCATCCTTGTTCATTGGCAAAAGGTCCAATTGCTTGACCAGGTTGTAGTCCTGTAACGATTTCAGCCAGTGCAGGTGGTAGTTGCCCAGCATTTAGCCAGCCTAAGTCGGAGTTGCGGTTAATTTCTTCTGGAATGTCTGCAAAGCGGTTGTTCAACGCTTTGAAGTCAGTAAGATTTTTAATAGATTGCGTGAGCGTTATTAGGCTTTGAGGCGGTTCATTGCTGGTAATGTTGTCACTTAACACCACAAACTGATGTAAATGATATTCCGTGACTTTTTGATTGGAACCATCACTCTCACCGGCCAGTTGAATCAAGTGAAAACCACTAGGTGATTCAATGATTTGACTCGTTTCACCCACGTTCAATGTATTGGCTGCTTCACTAAAGAAAGTTGGGATTTCGCTGGGTTGCATCCAGCCTAAGTCTCCGCCTTGTAAAGCTTTGCTACCGTTTGAAAAGCGCACGGCTAATTGACTGAAGTCTTCCCCAGCGATAATACGTTTGCGCAGCGTTTGAGCTTCATCTAAAGCTGCTTGGCGTTGGCTTGGGGTCGCTGATTCTGGAATAGAAATCAGAATGTGTTTTAGGTTTAATTTGGTTTGTGACAAGCTTTGTCGTGTCAGGTAATTGTTAATTTCACTTTCCGTGACTTGCGTGCGGCTAATCACTTCAGTTTCTCGAAGTTTTTGGATTGTTAGCTGTTTTTCAATCTCCGAGCGCAGCATTTTGAAGCCATTTGGTTTTTGTGCATCCATTTGTTGTTGCAGTTGTAATAGGTTTAAACCATTTTTTTGCGCAATTTTTTGCAACTGCTTGTTGATAGCTTCTTCTGTCACGCTGATGCCGGTTAGTTTGGCACGATTCAATTGCACTTTTTCTAGGATTAAATTGTCTAGAACTTGTTGCGCTAATTCTTGAGTTGGCGGAAGTTGGATGTTCTGCGCTTGCAGTTTCATTGCCTGTTCTTGCATCTTAGCTTGCAGCTGACTTTGTAAGATAATGTCATCGTCAACCACGGCAACGACACGGTCAATAAGATTCGTTTCAGCCAATGCTTGGGTGCTGATTAGAGTGGCGCCGGAAAATGCCAACCAGCCAGTGAGAAGGGAGGCTGCAATAGGAGAATTAAATTGTTTCATTCACTCTGTCTCTTTTTTAATAGGAACGATGGAAATCCTTGCATGTCACAAATCATAAAGTCGTAATTAGTGTTGACGATTTCCTTAGTAATAAATGCGTTCCATAATTTCATTCTGGAATTTATTTGAGCTATTTTGGCTACTGAGTCCGTTGAATTCAAATAATAATTGTAATTTGGTGTCTGATAGGCCATTTTCAAACTCGCTGCGCTCAACCCCCATTTGCAGATTCCAACAACAACTTTGGTAACGAAGCAGAAGTTGGTTGCTTTCATAAAGGTTGGTGAGCAGGTTGTATCGACTGTAAATACCTAACTGCGTACGTTCAGTAACCGGTGTATAACCGCCAACACTCAAGTTTTCGTATTGATAGTCATCCTCACTTAAGCTGTACTGCACAAATAACGCTTGATTGGTTTGCGGTTGCCATTGCAAACGGCTGTTGGAAGCTAAGAAGCTGAAGTCATCTTTATCCAGTTTGGCGGTGTTGATCCAGTTGATGTGACCAAGATTAAAATTCGCTTTTGCAAAATATTCAGAAAAACGTTCATTTTGAATGGTGTCCGTACCAAGTGTGACTTTACGATCTGAAAAATAACGGGTTTGTCCCAAACCGATATTCATAAGTTCTAGACCATCAGGTGCATAGAGTTTACTGCTTAAGGCGTAACTCAAATGATGCGTGTCGCCAATTCGGTCAACACCGTAAAAACGGTTGGTCATAAATAGATTATTGAAGTCTAAGCTTCGTCGGCTAGTGTCAAATAATGGGATCGCCTGCTGATTTCGATAGGGAATATAAACGTATTGCAGTTCAGGTTCTAAAGTTTGGGTATACCAATTCGTGTGATTTGATAGAACAAGGTTTTCAGATGTAGATCCAAAAAAATCGCTGAAATGACGTTCAAACTTTAGGCTTCCATAAGCGCTGAATTCAGGAATACCAATATTTTTATCCAACTCTGAAGTGTTTTGTGTGTGTTCAAGCTGATAAGAACGCTGATGGAATTTCGTATTCAGTTTCAAACGGCTAAAAATCGTATTGTGTTGATAGCTCAGGGAGGGCGCAATATAACCACGGGCGCCTTCATAAGAGAGAGGCGTTATTTTTGCAAAGTCATTTTTAGCCACAAAATCGGTCGCCTTCAGATCAATAGATGCCTTCCATTGAATGTTTTGCCAAGCTATCCAGTTCGCCCCAAGTTCAGGTCTTTTTTGGTAAAGGTTACGCTCTGTTCTCAATGGGGTGTAACTGAGTGTTTGTAAATAAGCATTAAAATTACTGGAGTTGTAGCGAAGCATTGCATTCTGACGGATTTCTGAAGCATCATCGTAGCGATCATCGAGTGGTAAATCACTATAAAAGCTTCCATCTGAAACGTCGTGCCATTGCAATTGTGATGACCAGCCTTGTCCCCAGTTTTGCGAGCTGTCTAAGTTAATTCTCCAGCGAGTGCCGTGAGGAGAGGCGTAGTCCAAAGAGCCATCGGAGGCAATCGTTGCTACTCCGTCTTTTTCGGCGAGAGAATCTCGCAAATATCCTGCCTGTAGATTGATTCGGTGCGTTTGACCATTCAGGCGAGTCAAGGCTCTAAATTCTCCATCCAGTAAAACACCTCGTTCAGTCATTGCGAGGGCTGTAAGGGTTGCATCGTAGTTGGGTGCGAGGTTGAAGAAATAAGGCTGTTTGTAATAGGCCACCGACTGATTATTGGTAAGAGCTGAGTGAGTACCCAAACTCGGAAATAAGAGCCCAGATGCCCGATCATTCAGAGGGTAGTTAAAATATGGGGTGTAAAAAACAGGAATATCGCGGATTTTCAGCAGTGCATGTTTTCCTATGACTCGTTGTGCTTTTCGGTCAATTTTGAGCTCATCAAATTCTAAATGCCAGTCTTTATCCCCTTCACCATTAGGCAGTTCCGCAGGGCAAGTGCTTAGATCGGCATCGGTTAGAGTCAGTTGTTCTTTGCGCTGCTCAAAACGCATATTTTGTGCTTTACCGTAGGCTCGACTCGGAAAGAGTTGATATTTCGCAAAGTCAATTTCAAGCGTTTTATCGTTTTCTTGTTCGGAGTTTTGCTTTATTCGAAGTTGTTTGGCTTGAATACTTAACGATTTTTCAAACAGTGTGACGTTTCGCTTAGGATTTGTTACCGGTCGGTCCGAGTTATTAACTATTTTGTTGGAACTCTGGTTAGGATTTTGTTCAGATAAGTCGCCCAAAAAAGCACTTTGTGCTGTTTGATCAATTCGAACATAGGGGCTAAAAATTAATAAACCCTCTTGCCAAAAACTGGTATTGCCTTGAAATTCATAAATATGCCCACCTGTTTGAGTAAATTGATTCGCTTGAATATTTAAATTCTGAGGAGATACTTGACCCAATGTCGGTGATGGTTGTCTGCCTGCAACGAATTCATTATCAGGGCTGTGCGTCAAAAAGAAATCAAGCGGTCTTGGGGTAATCGTGTCAGGAAGGCATTCAGGAGTTGTCATCTGATCACCAAAAAAAACTTGGTACGCAGGCTGTTCGTTTAAGGGTGCTTGGTTTGCCAACACCAAATTCGGTGCTAAGCTGAGGAAAATTCCTTTGAGCAGTGCGGTTTTAGGAATTGGAATGATTGGCTGAGAGTTTATTTGCATGAAACGTGAATGGCCGAGCTGTATCAGGTTGTATGAGCGAGTTTAATTTTAAATTAGAGCGTTATTTTAACTGAGCACTAACAAGAGTCGAGATTAATTTCTAAAATTCGCCAGAGTACGCTTGGTTTCATCTGAAACTTTGGGGTGACTAATCCTGCAGCTTGAACAAATTTCGATTAAGATTGACGCCACTGTTCGCCTTGATGAACAGCTTGATTTGTTCGCAAGGCGGAAACTATTATTGATTGATTTCACAAAACTCCGAGTTCATCGTAAAGGCATATTCATGGATGCACGTTTTGAGCAAATGCAGGCTTGGTTAAATGGCACATCGCAAACCTCAGGCATTTTACACACTTCCCGATATTTAAAAGATTCTTCGTTTACAACACCTGTTCCTGCGTCCAGTGACGCTAGCTTTCGTCGATATTTTAGAATTCATTCTAATAGTGATTGCAGCGCTGTTTCGAAATCATTTGTGGTTATGGATGCACCACCTGAGCATGAAGATTGCCGTCCTTTTATCGAAGTGTCGAATTCGCTCAATCAGATGGGGTTGTGGGTGCCGGAAGTGCTCGAACAAGATTTAGATCAGGGATTTTTGCTGTTGGGTGATTTGGGAACAGTGACGTATTTTTCTAAATTGCTGGAATTACGTGAGCAGGGTGGCAGTGAGTCCGAAGCACAAATTGATGAGATGTATATCCAAGCGCTTAAAGCCTTGGTGAATCTGCAGAAAAATGCCAAGGCGAGCCAAGCTGCTGAAAAACTGCCTCCCTACGACGCTCGTTTGCTCGATACAGAAATGAACCTGTTCACCGATTGGTTGTGTCAGGAGTATTTAGAGTTGCCACAAATGTCTTCATTACTTTGGGGTGAAACGAAATCTTTATTGAGCCACTCTGCGTTAACTCAGCCAAAAACCTATGTACATCGAGACTATCACAGCCGAAATATTATGTTTAACTCTGGCAAATCGCCTGGAATTTTAGACTTTCAAGACGCTGTGCATGGCGCTTTAACATACGATGCTGTGTCTTTACTGCGTGATTGTTATTTAGCTTGGCCGAAAGAGCAGGTTAGTGAATGGCAACAACGCTATTTTTACGATTTGTGTGAGGTTGGAATTTGCCAAAAAAATGAATGGGCAGAATTTGCAAAATCAATGGATTTAATGGGCGTTCAGCGTCACCTAAAAGCATCAGGAATCTTTGCTCGTCTATTTTTGCGAGATGGAAAAGATGGGTATTTGCCTGACGTGCCGCAAACATTGCAATATATCGTGGATGTGGGGCAAAATTATTCTGAATTGTATGCATTAACAAGCTGGGTAGAAGATAAGGTTCAACCGGCTTTTGCTTCACTTAAGCGCTCTTGAAAAGACATTGAAAAGTTTGGATTGATGAGTATAAAAAAAGCAATGATATTGGCCGCTGGGCGAGGCAATCGTCTTCGTCCTTTGACAGACAAAACCCCAAAGCCTTTAATTGAATTGGCTGGCAAACCGCTGATTGAATATCACTTGGAAAAATTAGCTGAAGCCGGTGTGAATGAGGTGGTCATTAACACGGCTTGGCTGGGAGAGCAGTTCTCGAAAAAATTAGGTTCGGGTGCGCAATTCGGCCTGAAAATTGAGTACAGTCCTGAGCCAGAGGGGGGATTGGAAACCGCTGGGGGTATTATCAATGCTTTGCCATTGTTGGGGGAACGGCCGTTTTTAGTGGTAAATGGGGATGTCTATTCGTCAATGGATTATCAACATTTTACGAATCTTCAGCTTAAGGAGGATTTAGCGCATTTGTGTTTAGTGAAGACACCGAGTTTTAAAGCTCACGGTGACTTTGGTTTGTCACCGGCCGGTAAGGTTCTGGAAAAAGGGGAATGGACTTTTTCTGGTATCAGCGTTTTGTCGCCAAAGTTGTTTGCGGGATTATCGGTGGATTTTTTGCCTTTAGCCCCAATCTTGCGTGAAGCGATGCAGCAACAAAAAGTTTCGGGAGAAATTTATGAAGGTGCGTGGTCGGATATTGGTACTCTAGAGCGCCTGCAACAGGCTGAACACAAAATTCTAAATTCGCAGTAAATGAACCGGCCGGTATAAAATTGTCTTATCGAATTAACCATTTTTTGAGTAAATCTGGTGTTTGTTCACGTCGTGCGGCTGATCGATTGGTTCGTCAAGGCAGAGTACGGGTGAACCAACAACCTGCTCTGCTTGGTATGAAAGTCGCAGCTGAAGATGACGTTCGACTGGATGGTCAACCCGTTGTTTTAGTTGAAAACCAATATTTTTATCGACTTTATTACAAGCCCAGAGGTGTGGTCTGCACACAGAATTTAGCGGTTGATGGAAATTTGCTGACGGCAATCAAACCAATGCAAACCAGTACTTGGCCAAATTATTTTTTTGCAGTGGGGCGTTTGGATAAAGATTCTGAAGGCGCTTTGTTGCTGACCAATAACGGGACTCTTACGAATTGTTTGTTAAACGAAAATAAAACACTACCCAAACGTTATTTAGTGACAGTCACGCCTCAAGTGACGGATGAATTTTTAGAAAAAATGTCGGCAGGTGTGGAAATTCTTGATCAAGTCACTGAGCCTTGTCGTGTTTTTCGTTTGTCAGAGCAAATTATTCAAATTGAATTAACTCAAGGGTTGAATAGACAAATTCGACGCATGTGCCAAGCATTGGGTTATCAGGTTCAGCGATTGATTCGAATTGAGTTTGCAGGTTTGGGAATTAATCATTTACCGGCCGGTAACATTCGTTCACTGTGTGCGAATGAAATCGCTAAAATTGAATCATTATCAAAAAATAAACCCTAAACTCGTATTTTGTAATGAACAGTTGAACGATTTTTGAGGAGTCACTATGAGCCAAAAGCATAAAGTCATTATTCAAAAACTGTTTTCACATCCCATGCCGACTAATATTCAATGGAAAAAGTTGATGACGGCTTTGGAGCATTTCGGGATTCAGGTCGAAATTACCGCGGCCAACAAGGCGAAGTTAATCAAGGATGGACATGAAACCTTGCTGACACTTCCGCATCGCGGGCATGAATTCAATGATAAAACCGAAATCAGTCATCTAAAAACGTTTTTGGAAATGGTTTCCATAACACCTGAGACGATTTAATTTAATTGATTCAGGTTTGAATTTTCACCGGTTTCTAGAGAGCTTTGCATGAGTTAGAGATAAGGCATAAATTGAGAAAAAACTGAACTAGACGAAAATTGCAGGGAATAGCTGGCTATTCGCAAAATTTTTAACAACGTTCAGTACTGTTTTAGCCAATTTTGGTTATTTATCATCTCGTGCAAAGCTCTCTTCTAGTATTTTTTTCGAAAACTGCTTACAATTTCGGTTCATTTAAATCCTCAATAAATAAAGCATTCAATGTCTCAAAAAATCATCGAACTTAAAGGTTCTATCCTCACTCTTTCCGTCTTAAAATTCTTTTCTGACGATTTTGCTCAAACGCAACTGGCTTTACGCGAAAAAGTAGATCAAGCACCGAGTTTTTTTGTTGGGATTCCGGTAGTTTTGGAGCCGCAAGTAGAACTGCAAGATCCAACTTTTTTGGCATTGATGGTTGAGTTTCTGCATCAGCTACAGATGATTCCGATTGGTGTACGAACCAAAGACGAAACCATTATTAATCAAGCGCAATATGCTGGATTGGCGGTGTTTCCACCGGAAGAAAAACGTGCTAAAGCAAAAAAAGAAGACCTTCAGCCGGAATCTTTACCGGCCGGTGACCAAGTGGTTGATATTGAAACTGAAGCGGTTGGTCATTCTGAAGAGGAATCGCAAAATTCAGAAGTGGCAAGTGCTGAAGTGGTTGAGGCTATTACGCCACCAGAACAGGTTGTGCAATCTGCCATGGTAATTAATCGTTCGATTCGTTCGGGTCAGCAGATTCACGCCCCTAATCAGGATGTCGTTATTACGGGGTCGGTAAATCCGGGGGCGGAAGTCATCGCAGATGGCAATATCACGGTGTTTGGTAAGGTATTAGGAAAGGTGATTGCTGGCGCGTCTGGCAATATGCAGGCGAAGGTATTTGCAACAGAGTTGAATCCAGAAATTGTCTGTATCGCTGGGGTTTATCAGTTGTCAGATGATATTGATGAAAAATATAAAAAAGGTTTGGTGCAAGTAGAATTGCGACAAGAAAAGTTGGTTTTGTCTCCATTGACGAAATAACGCTAACTTATTGTCAATTGATAGTTTCTCGCTTCAGCGGTGAGTGAGAATTAAAAACGAAATACAAAAGACGATAATGCGGAATAATCCGCTAAAATTATCGAATAGAAATAATTGAAATTAGGAGAAGTAAAACGTGTCTAGAGTGATTGTTGTCACCTCCGGGAAAGGTGGTGTTGGAAAGACGACAACCAGTGCAAGTATTGCAGCAGGGTTGGCGCAAAAAGGATTTAAAACAGCAGTCATCGACTTTGATGTGGGTCTGCGTAATCTGGATTTGATTATGGGCTGTGAGCGACGTGTTGTGTATGACTTTGTGAACGTGGTTCAGGGTGAAGCGGCACTAAAGCAAGCGTTAATCAAAGACAAGCGCATTGAAAATCTTTACATCTTGGCGGCATCGCAAACACGTGATAAAGATGCGTTAACCATTGAAGGTGTTGGTGCGGTTATCGAAGGCTTGAAAGAAGATGGTTTTGATTACATTATTTGTGATTCACCGGCCGGTATTGAAAAAGGTGCGCAGTTAGCACTTTACTATGCCGATGAAGCGATTGTTGTTACCAATCCAGAAGTTTCTTCTGTGCGTGACTCAGACCGTATTTTGGGTATTTTACAAGCTAAGTCGAAAAAGTCTGAAGAGGGCGAAGCGATTGATGAATACTTAGTCTTGACTCGCTACAATCCTGATCGTGTTGAAACGGGTGAAATGATGTCGGTTGAAGATGTGGTGGATTTGCTCAACATCAAACTTTTAGGGGTAGTCCCAGAATCGGAAGCGGTATTGAATGCTTCGAACTCGGGTGAGCCGGTGATTATGAATACGGATGCGGATGCAGCGCAAGCTTATTCAGATATTATTGAGCGTTTCTTGGGTGAAGAACGCGAGCACCGTTTTATCACGCGTGAAAAGAAGAGTTTTTTGAAAAAATTGTTTGGGAAGTAAGTCATGGCATTAATGGATTACTTGCTTGGCCAACGCAAGAAAAAAACGGCCACCGCGGCACGCGATCGTTTGCATATTTTGCTCGCTCAAGAGCGCTCTGAGCGCAATGCACCGGATTATCTACCGCAGATGCGTAACGAGATTTTGGAAGTGATTTCAAAGTATGTCAATATCGACCAGGATCAACTGAAAATCTCAATTGATGAAGACAATGGAATGGAAGTATTGGAGTTGAATTTAGTGCTTCCTGATGGCGATAAAAAGTAAATTGCTTCCTGTCTGATTGATTCCAAACCCGACGATTTAGTCGGGTTTTGTGTCTCTCACTATACTCGAAAAGGAGTTGTCCATGTTAATGGTTGTTTCCCCTGCAAAGTCTCTGGATGAAACCTCTCAAGTTCCAACGTCGGTGCAGACTGAATGTGCTTTTTTAAACCAAGCGCAAACATTGATTAATCAGTTGCAGTCGCTTGAGCCAAATGCGATTGGAGACTTGATGTCGATTAGCGATAAGTTGTCGCAACTTAATTATCAGCGTTTCCAAGATTGGCAATTACCATTCGGTGACTCCGCCAAGCAGGCTGCTTGGCTATTTAAAGGGGATGTGTACACAGGGTTGGATGCTTATTCACTAAATGATGAGCAAGTGAATTATTTGCAAAATCATTTCCGAATTCTGTCTGGACTTTATGGGCTACTGAAGCCGTGTGATTTAATTTTGCCGTATCGTTTGGAAATGGGCACAAAGTTCGCCAATGAAAAAGGCAAAAATTTATATGAATTTTGGGGCGATCAAATTACCGAATTATTGAACCAACAGTTTGCAGAATCAGGCAGTGCGACGTTGGTGAACTTGGCCTCCAATGAATATTTCAAAGCCGTAAAGCCGAAAAACTTAAAAGGTCAGGTGATTACACCGATCTTTAAAGATTGGAAAAATGGCCAATATAAAATCATCAGTTTTTACGCAAAGAAAGCGCGTGGTTTGATGGCGCGTTATGCAGCAGACAATCTTTTGGAAGAGGTTGAAGGTCTTAAGTATTTTGACTATGACGGCTATCAATTTGCCCCTGAACTTTCAAGTGAAAAGGATTGGGTCTTTACGCGTAAGTTAGAGGATTGATTTTTTTAATTACTTTTTTAATGGCATTTCAGAGTGGACTAGGTTTATGACAGCATAGGGACTTGACAAGCCATGTATAATAAACCTCTTGTTCATCATTTAGGGAAACGTTCTGTGTTCCCGAGACTTTAGGAGAATAGTTGATGTCATCTGATGTACCCGTCACAAAGCGTTCCGTTATGGTTCTTTTTACGGATTCAACCAACCCACTGGGGCACCGAATTCGTCTTGTTGCTAAAGAGAAAGACATTCCTATGGACGTCATTATGACTGATCCTAATGATTTGCCTGAAGATCTATTGGAACTGAACCCTTACGGTACTTTGCCAACTTTGGTCGATCGCGATTTAACGCTTTATGATCCACAGGTTATCTTGGAATATTTAGACGAGCGTTTTCCACATCCACCGCTTATGTCGGTTGACCCAATTTCAAAAGCACGTTCTCGTCAAATGCTTCGTCAAATTGAAACGGAGTGGTACCCGTTGGTCGATGTGATTATGGCAAACGAAAATGAAGGCGAAGTTCAGCAGGCGCGCCGTGAGTTACAAGAACGTTTGATTCAGTTAATTCCTGTCTTTGAACATAAAGATTTCTTTATGAGTGATGATTATTCGTTAGTTGATGTCAGCATGTCTGTGTTGCTTTGGCGTCTTCCTATTTTAGGTATTGAGTTACCTAAGAGCGCGAAACCAATTTTCGATTACTGCGATAAGGTACTTGAGCGTGAATTATTCGCAGAAAGCCTGACGGATGACGAATTGGATATGAGAGATTAATCGATGATTTCAAATCGTCCTTATTTAATTCGTGCTATTTATGACTGGATTGTGGATAACGAGTGGACACCGCATATGCAGGTGGATGCTAATTATCCTGGGGTGGACGTTCCGGTGGAGCACATTCAAGAAGGTATCATTGTTTTGAATGTCAGTCCAACGGCGGTTGGGCATCTCAATTTAGAGAATGAGTTATTTTCATTCCGTGCGCGTTTTTCAGGTATTGAACGGAGTTTACGTTTTCCGCCTGAAGCAGTCTTGGCTGTGTTTGCTCGCGAAAATGGGCATGGTATGCCGTTTCCGCCAGAACCGTACGAATCTGATGAGTCTCAAGAATCGTCATCTGCACCGAAGTTAAGTGCCGTTGACGATACTGAGTCAAATTTGCACGATCTACCGGCCGGTGACAAATCTAAAGCACCTGTTAAGAAAAAGTCAAAGAAAGCGAAGAAACCAACGTTGTCTGTTGTGAAATAGATAGCTTCTGTCTGGTTCAGTTCATGAAAGGCGCCAATCGGCGCCTTTTTGGTTTTTGGCGTTTAACCTTTGAAAGGCTGGATGAATTCAATCGGCCTATTTATTTCCTTAAATGCGTTTAAGACAGCTTGCTTATCTGTGTCGAGTAAAATCAATTTCAAGTTTGGGCCAGCATCCATTGTGAAATAGACTTCCACGCCATTTTCTCGTAATTGCCAAACCACATGCATTGCGGCCACAGATTCAGGTTGCCAGTAGACAATTGGAGGCCAAGTGGCAATCATGGTTGCGTGCATGGATAACGCATTGTGTTCAGCGGTTTTTCCCAGTGTGGTGAAGTCTTTATTTAGAATGGCTTGATGGATATTGTGAATGTCTCGTTCTGCTTGTTGCGGCCAGCTTTGATACAAGTCACAGGTTTCCACTGTTTGTTGCATACCCAACGTTGAGCCTATTGATTTCTCTTGGGTATCAACTTTGACTAAGCCAATCGTAAATTCTGGCCAGGTAACGTTGATTTCTTCTGCAAAGCTATCCAAGCCGTTATCCGAATCGCCTTTGTGCCAAATCGCAAATCCATCGTAGACTGAACGGCTAGCACTGCCACTGCCAAAGCGAGCCAGTAATGAGAGCTGTGATTTGCTCAATTGCCAACCAAATAAGTCGTCTAAGGCAAATACTAACGCAGCGTAGCCAGAGGCAGATGATGCAAGTCCCGCCGCAGTCGGGACTGAGTTTGTGGTATCAACTTTAAAAGCCGTGGTGCTACTTTTGCGAAACCAGCCTAAAAAATCAGATAAGCGTTTGGCAAATTTATCACCGGCCGGTAAAGTTTTGCCATTCAACGAAATGCAATCTTCATTGCCTTCAAAAACCGAGATTTGTGTTGTCGTCCCTAAGCCTGGCAAACTGATCGAAACAGAGCCATTAATCGGTAAATTTAATTCAGCATCACGTTTTCCCCAATATTTACTCAAAGCAATATTGACGGGTGCTTGGCCATGCCCATTGGGTTTCACTATTGAAAGGGGGCTTGGGTTTGCACTGTTTTGTAAAACAGTGTGGATAAAGCTTTGTGCTCGGCTGCTTGACATTAGTGTATGTCCTTTTTCATGGTGTGTATGAGGTGAGCGCCCTGATTTGAAATCGGCAGTTGTAGTTGAAGGTATTCGCTGAGTTCCGTTTTAATTGGGCAGTGAGTTAGCAGGTTATTGTCGTCTCGTTCTGGGAAAAACTCACCAATCCCCAGTGCGCAGTCTCCCAATCCTGAGCCAGAAATTTTAGCCGCTTGAATATTTGGACAGTGGTTAAGTAAGTCAATGATTTTCTCAAGAGTGGCATCACTTACGCCAAGTTCACGCATACACGCTTGATATTGTTCAATGCAAAGAAAAAAAACACTCAGTCGATTGTGCATAAGGGCTTGATAGGCATGTTGAGTAATGGTGCCCATCTTTTGGTAAATTTTCGTCAGCTCTTGTGGTTTGCTTTGCCAATTTTGCGCAACTTGGGCGAGTACTTCTGCCGTAGCAGTCTTGTAACCGCAGTAAACCAAAATAAGGTTCAAGTTAGCTGAAATGGATTGTATTTTTAACCGCTGGTTTTTTGCGGGCGGTTGAAAGAAAACCAAACCACCAAAGAGACTTGCCGCCAAGTCTGTTGCTGAGCCTCGGCCTTGAATGTCGACAATAATCTTTTTGCCAATGTGCCAAAGTTCAGAAAAGTCTTGGTTTGTTCGGCACACATGATTTAAGCCAGCTAAACAAGCTGCCAGAACAGCGGCAGAGCTACCCAAACCGATAGTCGATGAAAATTCGCTATGCACCTTCAGCTGCCAGCCTTGCTGTTGAGAGGAAAGTTGTTTTTGAAACGCCTTAAGTGCATGACCAATAAATTTAAGTTTCGAATCAATTTGAATGTTATCGAGGTCGGTTTGAAATGAACCTAGTTCTGATTCGATTTCAATGGTCGGTGTATGAATCGGTGTCCATTGAATTTCAATCCATTGTTCAAGACCGCAAGCAATAGCTGGTTGTCCGTACACAACGCTATGTTCGCCCAAAATCATACTATTTGCGGGGGCGCGACTGACAAAATGGTTGGCTGTCATTTATAAATCCAATGCAAAAAAGGTAAGTTGATGTTGTTGGCAAAATTCTGCAGGAGAGTTTTCAGATAAAAATAACACGATTCCGGCGGAATCACCTTCAATCGCTCCTGCACCGCAAACTTTTCCAACACCAGCAGTTTGTTGTTCAAGTTCTGTTAACCAAGTCTGAAGTGTTTTGGGAACCACGCCGATTTGACAAAGTAATTGTTGATTCGAATGAACGCATTTTAAAAGACTTTGAGCATTATTTGTTTGCCATGCAGTCAGTAACTGTTGTGTTGTATTGGAGAATTGTTGCCAAATGCCATGATGGGTTTTAAAGTGGTTGCGAACATGAGATACCGTATCGCCGGTTGAGCTTTTGGATTTACCAGAATCAATTAACCAAGCACTGAGCGGTTGGGGAAGCTTTCCAAGATTCAGTTCAGAAAATTTTTGATTTTGATAGATGAGCGGACGGTTTTGATAAATCGTTGTTGGATCTAAGCCGCTAGAGTTACCGTGTTGATAGTTTTCTATGGCTTGGGCAAGAGAGAAAAAATTGTCGAGCAGTTTTGACTGGCTGACTTTTTCCAATGTTTTTAACAGACTGACAATAATTGAGGCGGAAGAGCCGAGACCGCGTTCCAGAGGAATTTCTGAAGAAATTATTATTTGCCAACGGCCGGTAGGGATTTTGCAAAAATCGGCAAACTTTTTAAGAGTGATCAGGATTAAATCAAAGTCTGTCTTTAGTACTTGATCAATGGTTAAGGTATTGTCTTTGAAGTGTTTATAACGCATTTCAATGTTTGAAGTCAGTTGTTCAACATCTGCGAGTGAAAACTCTTGGCTTTGTGCCAAATCCGATAAAGCAATTTCAAAATGGGTTTTATCTGCTGCTGAGATGCTTATCTGACAGTGACTTAACAATGGGATAGGAAGGCTAAGCGCGGGTTGGCCGTAAACGACAGCATGTTCACCTGAGACAATCAATTTTGCAGGGGATTGGCTATGTGCGGTAATCGTTTGAGAGGTCGTTTGAAAATTCATGTTTAACAACTTGTCCCTAGCAACGGATTTATTCAGTGCTAGGAGTTATTTGCAGTATAAATGCGTTTGTAATTTTCAATCGCCGATAGGCGGAACTTGCCTTTATTGATTTTCGGTAGCTCTAAGTTTTCTAAACTGTAATCAGTCTGATGATAAAACTTAAGATAGGTTGGGTAATCCAACTCTTG
>Ga0193955_1000098_pt1 | contig 54908 bp, 46 predicted proteins | sample BB_6_MG_FD_140343 | JGI IMG/M metagenome (GOLD analysis project Ga0193955, IMG submission 140343) | Microbial mat bacterial communities from the Broadkill River, Lewes, Delaware, United States - BB_6_MG | ecosystem: Environmental > Aquatic > Freshwater > River > Microbial mats | place: USA... | reverse complement strand
TGTCAACGTTTTTTTGAATTTATTTGAAAGTTTTTTCAAACTCCCAAGTTTTTCATTTTGAAACGTTAAGTTAGCTTATCTACTTAAATAAGTAGCGAGATAACTTATCAAAACATCCAGTTGATTAAGCTTTTTGGCTGAACCCCTTGGAACTGGAGCGCATTGTATAGATTTCTTTTAATAGGTCAAGCATAAAAAGCATCTTTTATTCGTTTTTTTAATATCTCATCTTTAAGCGTTCAAACCGTGAACAATTACATCAAAAAACAGTCAAATTCGATGCTATTTATATTTACATTGACAAAATTTACATTGCCAAGCCACCGTCTATTTCAACAACTCGTCCAGTAAAAAACTCATTTTCAAAAATATATTTAGCGGTATGCGCAATCTCTTCTGCTTCACCTAGACGACCAACAGGTTTCATTTTTTCTAACCTATCGCGCATTTCTGGTTTCATTGCATCTGTCATGGCGGTGCGGATCACTCCAGGCGCTATTGCGCCAACACGAATACCGTGGCGTCCTAACTCTCTAGCCCACGTGGTTGTCATTGCAACAACGCCAGCTTTAGCTGCAGCATAATTAGTTTGCCCTATATTTCCGCCACGCGCAATTGATGACATATTTACAATAACGCCTGGTTTACCTGATTCAATCATATGAACAGCCGCTTCTCGTCCACATAAAAACACGCCCGTTAAATTAACATCAATCACAGATTGAAATTGTGCCAATGACATTTTTTTACTAACAACACCATCTTTTGCTTTAACAAACATGCCATCACGTAATATTCCAGCATTATTAATTAAGCCATCAATACCATTAAAATCTTCATTTATTTGTTTGAACGTATTTTCCACTTCTTCTTCATGACTAACATTAGCTAAATAGTATTTAGCGTTAGCGCCACTTTGCTCAACAAGTTTAACAGTTTCTTTCAATAGTTCTTCGTTCAGATCAACTAACGCGATATTAGCGCCACTTTTAGCAAAATTAACAGCCATCGTTCTACCAAGCCCTTGACCGCCACCAGTGATAACAATAGTCTTATTTTCTAAATTCATAATATCCTCTATTGGTCGTACTCATCATTCAATAAGGTTTACTTATTGAATAAGTTAAATATACTGGAAAAATCTTTACTACCATTACCAGATGCTGCATGCATAGCATATAAATTACGAGCTAATGCTCCCATCGGTGTTGATGACTGACAACTGACAGCAGTATCCATAGCTAGGCCAAGATCTTTGGCCATTAGATCTACCATAAACCCACCTTGATAATCATTTGATGATGGCACATTCTCCATTACGTCAGGACAAGGGTTATAAACATCTAATGTCCAGTTACTACCTGAGCTTTTACTCATAATGTTTGATAAAACTTTAGCATCTAAACCATTAGCCAATCCTAGTTGTAATGCTTCGCTTGTTCCAATCATTAATACTGACAACAACATATTATTACAAGCTTTTGCAATTTGGCCTGCACCATGATCACCCGCGTGAAAAATATTTTTCCCCATAGCATTCAAAATTGGCTCTACTTGTTTAAATTCAACATCGCTGCCACCAACCATAAAGCTTAATGTGCCAGCAACTGCACCACCCACACCGCCAGAAACAGGTGCATCGACAAAACCAATTCCTTGTACAGCTAATGCTGCTGCAACTTTACGCGATGTAGCAGCATCAATGGTTGAAGAATCAATAACCACACTGCCTTTAGTAATGTGATGAATCAAACCAGTTTCAGATGATAAATACACACCATCAACATGTTTCCCTGCAGGTAACATTGAGATAATATATTCTGCATCTTTAACACACTCTACTGCACTTGGTTTTGTGCTAGCACCCTGTTCAACAACTTGTGCTACTGCGGTTTCAGACAAATCAAAAACACATACTTGATGTCCTGCTTTCACTAAATTAATGGCCATTGGGCCACCCATATTACCTAAACCAATAAATGCGATATTTGCCATTGTTCTTTCCTTATAATTTTTAAATAATAATTTTATTAAACGTAATTTTTAAGTACCTTTATTAAGTAATTAATGGTCTATATTAACTAATGGATGTTCTTCTTCTGTCCATTTTGAGACAAAAAACCACTCAACAACTTTTTTATCAACAGAGTCTATCGAGTCAAAATGCCATTTAGGCGAATTGTCTTTATCAATTAATAACGCTCTAATACCCTCACAGAACTCTCCAAACTGTCCTGATTTAACCGACAAAGTTAATTCCATACGAAAACAATCAGCTAGTGATAAAGATTTACCTAACTGTATTTGTTGATATGTAATTGAAGCACTTAGAGCGCTACCATGCTTAAGAGATTTTTGTGCTCGAATGAACCATTTATCATCACATTCAACTGTTAAAATTGAATTAACAGTATCTTTTAAGTTATCAAAATTTGTTACTTGTTTTATTAACGAACCATGCTGACTTAATTTGCTTTCAGGTAAATGTTTATTTGAAACTTGTTCAAAATCACTTAATAACTTAGAAACATTTTCATGGTTTTCTGCTATCGATTTTTGCCAATTTAATTGGATTAGCTGTTCAATAAATGCTTGTTTACTTTCATTGACTACAAAGTAATCGGCTAAATTACAATATTTAGCATCGGCTGCATTAATAGATGCCCCAGTAAGACCTAAGAATAAACCACAATTATCAGGCATACGGTTCAAAAAATAACTGCCACCTACATCTGGGTATAAACCTATACTGATTTCTGGCATAGCCAGACGTGAATTTTCAGTAACAACACGGTGACTACCACCAACCACTAAGCCAAGACCACCTCCCATTACAATCCCATTCCCCCAAACAATGAAAGGTTTACCGAAGGTATGAATTAAATAATCAAGTTGATATTCTTTAGCAAAGTACTCTTCAATTTTGTGAGAGTAACCCTCAGTATTTTTTTCCTGTGCTGTTGTTGTCATTGCTTGGTAAAGGTTAACAATATCGCCACCTGCACAAAAAGATTTGTCACCTTCACCTTGCAGTACTACTGCCCCAATATCATGTTGCTGCTGCCATTCTTTTAATTGAGGATAAAGTAAATCTATCATCTCACCGCTTAAAGCGTTTAAAGAACGAGGTGAATTTAATGTTGCAACACCTATTTTATAACCATTATCACAACTAATTTCTTGAAAAATTACTACTTGAGTCATTTAAATATCCTAATTGCCTTCACGAGCATTTACTTAAGCTAAAAAGCTGATTTATAAACTTATTTATTTTTCCAAACAGGCTTACGCTTATCTAAGAATGCTTGTACGCCTTCTGTTTGGTCAGCTGAATCAAATAAATCAACAAATGCTTGTCGTTCTTGAGGTAATGCTTGGGCTACAGGCATGACTCTATTTTTCTGTATAAGCGATTTACACGCTGAAACAGCGACTGGACTTTGTTTAGCAACTTTTGCCGCTAACGCAATTGCTGCTGTTTTACCTTCTCCTTTAGCAACAATTTCTTCAACTAAACCTATTTGTGAAGCACGTTGTGCATCAACTCGCTCTCCACATAAAATCATACGTTTAGTCCAACCTTCACCTACCAAAAGAGCTAAATTTTGAGTACCACCAGCGCAAGGTAATAAACCAACACTTGCCTCTGGTAATGCCATCACAGCATGCTCTTCTGCAATACGAATATCACATGCTAACGAGACCTCTAAGCCACCGCCCATGGCATAACCGTTAATGGCAGCGATAGATACGCCACGAAAGTCAGATAATGTTTCAAAAGCTTGTCCAAAAATATCACTCATGTTTTTGGCTATTTTCTTGTCGCCACTTGCAAAGACATTTAAATCTGCTCCTGCCGAGAAAAATTTGTCTCCGCTTCCCGTTAGCACGAGTGCATAAATATCTCGATCGTCATTTAATGTTAAGACCAAGTCACGCAAATCAGTTAAGCTTTGTTGCGTCCAGGTATGAGCAGGCGGGTTATTGAAAGTTACCACGGCCGTATGCTCGATAACTTCGACCAATAAAAATTGTGATGAATACACTGACATTTTGTTTCCTTTTAGCAATTAAAGCAGTTGTCCTGCCCCTTCTGTTAATAAACGGCGAGCGATAATGACACGCATAATCTCATTAGTTCCTTCAAGAATTTGATGAACACGCACATCTCTAAAATGACGCTCTAATGGATATTCTTTGATGTAGCCATAGCCACCGTGAATTTGCAAGGCAGCATCACATACTTGAAAACCAATATCAGTAGCAAAACGTTTTGCCATAGCACAATAAGCCGTTTTTTCGGGATCATTTTTATCTAATTTATAAGCAGCTAAACGAACCAACTGACGTGCGGCCACTAATTCAGTTGCCATATCTGCTAGTTTAAATTGTAAACCTTGAAATGCTGCAATCGGTTTTCCAAATTGTTCACGTTCTTGCATATAAGTCATGGCAACATTTAATGCTTGTTGTGCAGTACCTATAGAGCAGGTTGCAATATTAATACGACCGCCATCAAGGCCTTTCATTGCCATTGAAAAGCCTTCACCTTCATTACCTAATAAATTTTCAACGGGTACTTTGACATTATCAAACGTGATTTGACGTGTAGGTTGAGCATTCCAACCTAATTTTTCTTCCGCTTTACCATAAATAATACCGTCTAAATCAGCGGGTATAGCTATAGCTGAAATACCTTTAGGTCCAGCTGCTCCTGTACGCACCATAACAACTAACACGTCTGTAGCGCCTGCACCTGAAATAAATACTTTTGAACCATTAATAACGTAATGATCGCCTTCTTTTTTCGCTGATGTACTCAATGAAGCGGCATCTGATCCAGACCCAGGCTCTGTTAAGCAATAAGAAGCAAGTTTTTCACCCGTCACTAGTGATGGACACCAAACATCTTTTAAAACATCTTTACCCCACGTAGCTATCATCCATGTTGCCATATTATGAATAGTCATCATCGCGGTAGTTGCGGTACATCCCATTGCTAACTGTTCGAATATTATTGATGAATCTAAACGACTTAAATTCAAACCACCCGCCTCTTCAGGTGTATATAAAGCACAAAAACCTAATTCACCCGCTTTAGCAATAATGTCTTTAGGAAATGTATGCTCTTGATCCCATTTGGCTGCATTAGGTAATAATTCACTATTACTAAATTGTTTTGCTGTATCAGCGAACATTTGTTGATCTTCTGTTAAATCAAAATTCATAATTTGTTCCTATTCCTTAAATAAGCTCAAGCGCAATGGCAGTTGCTTCACCACCACCAATACATAAAGAGGCAACACCTTTTGATAAACCTTTATTTTTCAAAGCATGAATTAGTGTCACCATAATACGTGCACCACTAGCCCCTAATGGATGACCTAGCGCACATGCACCACCGTTGACATTAACTTTGTTTATATCCAAATTCATATTCTTCACAGCTAACATGGTTACCATAGCAAAAGCTTCATTGATTTCGAACAAATCAACGTCTGCTGTGGTCCAACCAGCTTTATCTAATAATTTAGTCATTGCTCCAACAGGTGCAATAGTAAATTCAGCAGGCTTTTGCGCATGTGTGGCATGAGCAACAACTTTACAAAGAGGTGTTAATCCACGTGCTGTTGCAGTTGATAATTTCATCATTACTAAAGCAGCACCGCCATCAGAAATTGAGCTTGAATTAGCGGCGGTAATTGTGCCATCTTTTTTAAACGCTGCACGTAATGAAGGAATTTTATCTGGGCGAGCATTGCCTGGTTGTTCGTCAGTATCTATGACTGTTTCACTACGTCTGCTTGTTACTGTTACGGAGGCTATTTCATTTTTAAAGGCGCCCGACTCAATGGCTGCGTTTGCACGTGATAATGAACGAATTGCAAACTCATCCATATCTTCACGACTAAATCCAGCTTCGTCAGCTGTTTCTTGAGCAAAACATCCCATAGAAATGCCATCATAAGCGTTTTCTAAACCATCAAGCATCATATGATCCAACACTTGACCATGTCCCATACGCATACCAGCACGTGCTTTTGGTAAAATATAAGGTGCATTACTCATACTTTCCATACCACCAGCAACTGCTACCTCAATGGAACCTGCGAGCAATGCATCATGTGCTTGCATTGCTGCTTTCATACCTGAGCCACAAACTTTATTAATAGTAGTACAAACCGTTGATAAAGCTAAATCAGCTGCAATTGCAGCTTGTCTTGCTGGTGCTTGTTTTAAACCAGCAGGTAAAACACACCCCATGATCACTTCATCCACTTGATCACTGTTTAATTGAGCTTGAGCTACAACTGCTTTAATTGCCGTTGCACCAAGCTCTGGGGCAGTAACATTGGCTAAACAGCCACTAAACCCACCCATAGGGGTTCTTAATGCTGAAACAATTACAATAGGATCACTTTGTGACATGAGATTCTCCAAAATAAAAAAATATGATTTTTAATAACAATGTTAAATAGCCTACCTTAATTTAACGTTTACGACAACGTAAACTTTAGTACTAGAATTTAATTTTCAAAAGTGATTTTTAGGCGCTTTATAAAATTAGGTTTGCCGTTAAATTGCTATGAAGTGTTTAAAGAAATGCACTAGTGAATAAACTCAATCACAAAATAAAAAGATAAAAACTTACATAAATCAACTTTACGTTTACGTAAACTTCATGTAGAGTTATTTCAATAATTACAGGAATTGCAAGTAAGCATTATGATGAGCATTAAAGATAAAACAAACCAAGCTAAATATTCAATTGGGGAGTTATCAAAAGAATTTGATATTACAACACGAAGTATACGATTTTATGAAGATCAAGGCTTACTTACACCCACACGTAATGGACAAACTCGAATTTATAATCAACGAGATAGAGTAAGACTGAAGCTAATATTACGTGGTAAGCGTTTAGGCTTTTCGCTAGCAGAAACAGGTAGGCTATTTGAGCTTTATGATGCTGATAAGTCCAGCGCTAAGCAACTAACCAGCATGATAGAATTAATTAATCAGAAAAAAAATGATTTGAAGCAACAGCTTAATGACATCAATGCCGTATTAATAGAGCTTAACGATTTAGAAGATAACTGTCAGAACATACTGACTAAATTAACTAAATAGATAATACATAAATAACAAGAACATAAAATTACATTAACAACAGTTAACTATATTTAAACAAAAGGATAAACCATGATTTCTTCATTTAGTTCACTTAATTTTAACTTAGGCGAAACCGTTGATATGATCCGTGATCAAGTCAATGCCTTTGCTCGTGATGAAATAGCACCACGTGCAGAGCAAATTGATATTGATAATGAATTCCCGAATGATTTATGGCGCAAATTTGGCGACATGGGCTTATTAGGTATGACTGTTGAAGAAGAGTATGGTGGATCAGGTTTAGGTTATTTAGAGCATATTGTTGCCATGCAAGAAGTTTCACGAGCTTCAGCTTCTGTCGGTCTAAGCTACGGCGCTATGTCAAATTTATGCTTAAACCAACTACGTAAAAACGCTTCACATGAGCAAAAACTTAAATATTTACCTAAACTTTGCACTGGCGAACATGTTGGTGCGTTAGCAATGAGCGAGCCAAATGCTGGTTCTGATGTGGTTAGCATGAAACTTCGTGCAGATAAAAAAGGCGATAAATACATTTTAAATGGTAATAAAATGTGGATCACAAACGGCCCTGACGCTGACGTTTATGTTATTTATGCCAAAACCGATACTAGTGCTGGTTCAAAAGGTATTACTGCTTTTATTGTTGAACGCGATTACCCTGGTTTTTCTCGTCATCAAAAACTCGACAAACTTGGTATGCGTGGTTCAAATACTTGCGAATTAGTTTTTCAAGATTGCGAAGTGCCAGCAGAAAATATTCTAGGCCAAGAAGGTAAAGGTGTTCGTGTACTTATGTCTGGTCTTGATTATGAGCGTGTTGTTCTATCGGGCGGGTCTTTGGGCATTATGGACGCTTGTATGGACTTGGTTGTTCCTTATATTCATGACAGAAAACAATTTGGTCAATCCATTGGGGAATTTCAACTGGTACAAGGTAAAGTAGCTGATATGTACACCCAAATGAATGCAGCTAAATCTTATGCTTATATGGTAGCAGCGGCATGTGACCGTGGGGAAACAACGCGTAAAGATTCTGCTGCTGTTATTTTATATGCAGCAGAACTAGCAACGAAAATGGCACTTGATACGATTCAGCTCCTTGGCGGTAACGGCTATATCAATGAATTTCCTGCGGGACGTTTATTACGTGATGCTAAACTTTATGAAATTGGTGCTGGTACGTCTGAAATAAGAAGAATGCTTATAGGACGTGAGTTATTCAACGAATCAAAGTAACAATTTATTTTATTACTAGTTAATCCAACTACTGAATTAAATACTACTCGTTGGCTAAAAACAACGTCGTACATTGACTTGTATTTGGAATAACTAGCTACAAACTAAACCATTACTAATGCAATTGTTTTTTAAATAAACCAGTTAACAATATAAGGTCTACCGTGGCTAAAATAATTTCAAAAATAAACACTCGCAGTCAAGATTTCTTAGAAAACGCTGCACACATGCAAACACAAGTAGATGATTTGCGTACTCAGCTTGAAGATATAAAACTTGGTGGTGGCGAGCATTCTCGTGAACGTCATATAAACAGAGGTAAGTTATTACCACGCGATAGAGTCAATGCCTTACTTGATGATGGAGCTGCCTTTTTAGAGTTTTCTCAATTGGCGGCGTATAAAGTTTATGATGATAATGTACCTAGCGCTGGCATAATAACGGGAATTGGTCGTGTTGCTGGTCAAGAATGCGTCATTGTTGCCAATGATGCTACAGTTAAAGGTGGCACCTATTATCCACTGACAGTGAAAAAACACCTCAGAGCGCAAGCTATTGCATTAGAGAACAACCTACCTTGTATATATTTAGTTGACTCTGGCGGTGCTAACTTACCAAATCAAGACGATGTTTTTCCAGATAAAGAACATTTTGGTCGAATCTTTTTTAACCAAGCGAACATGTCAGCACAAAGCATTCCTCAAATTGCTGTTGTGATGGGTTCATGTACTGCTGGTGGAGCCTACGTACCAGCAATGGCAGATGAGTCTATTATTGTTAAAGAGCAAGGTACAATCTTTTTAGCTGGTCCCCCATTAGTTAAAGCAGCAACAGGTGAAGTAGTTAGTGCTGAAGATTTAGGTGGTGCTGATGTACATTGTCGAACCTCAGGTGTAACAGATCACTATGCTCAAAACGATAATCACGCCTTAAAAATAGCCCGTTCTGCTGTTGCTAACCTTAACCGAGTCAAACCTGTAAATATTCAATTAAAAGAAGTGGCTGAGCCTGATTATCCAACTGAGGACATTTACGGCATTATCCCAAAAGATACCCGCAAGCCGTATGACATAAGAGAAATAATAGCCCGCATTGTTGATGCAAGTGAATTTGACGAATTCAAAGCACTCTATGGCAGTACTTTAGTGTGTGGTTTTGCTCATATCTTTGGTTACCCTGTAGGAATTGTTGCCAATAATGGTGTTTTATTCGGTGAATCAGCAGAGAAAGGAGCACATTTTATTCAGCTTTGCGCACAACGTAAAATCCCGCTTGTGTTTTTACAAAACATTACTGGCTTTATGGTAGGAAAACAATATGAATCAGGCGGAATTGCTAAGCATGGCGCCAAAATGGTTACCGCTGTTGCCACTGCACAAGTACCCAAGTTTACCATATTAATTGGAGGTAGCTTTGGCGCAGGCAACTACGGTATGTGCGGCCGTGCGTACGACCCTCGCTTCTTATTTATGTGGCCAAACGCCCGAATCTCAGTTATGGGAGGAGAACAAGCAGCAGGTGTTTTAGCGCAAGTCACGCGTGATAAGAAAGAAAAACTAGGTGAAAGTTGGAGTGAATCTGACGAAAAAGCCTTTAAACAACCTATTATCGATAATTATGAACACCAAGGCCATCCTTATTATGCTTCTGCACGTTTATGGGATGACGGCATTATCGACCCTGCTGATACACGTCAAGTATTAGGCTTAGCAATTTCAGCGTCATTAAACAAACCGATTAAAGAGACCAAATTTGGGATTTTTAGAATGTAATACTTAGGTTAAAAGGTAAAAAAACACTCATATGAACACACTTAATGACAAAGTATTATTTGACGTAAATGAACAAGGCGTTGCTAGGGTTACGTTAAATAATCCAGATAAACACAATGCGTTTGATGATGAAATCATCAAACAATTAAGGAATATATTTATTCAAATCAGCAATCGTGAAGATATCAGCATAATGGTGCTTGCATCAAACGGTAAAAGTTTCAGTGCTGGCGCTGATTTAGGCTGGATGAAACGCATGGCAAGCTACTCTTATGAAGATAACTTAAAAGATGCCAATGCATTAGCACAAATGCTACACGCCTTAAATTTTTTACCACAAACTACTATAGCTAAAATTCAAGGTGCTGCTTTTGGTGGCGCCGTAGGGTTAGCAAGTTGCTGTGATATTGTTGTTGCCAGCACCAAAGCAAGCTTTTGTTTAAGTGAAGTTAAATTAGGTCTTATCCCTGCCACTATTGGTCCTTACGTTGTTGATGCTATAGGGCTAAAAGCCAGTCGTCGTTATTTTCAAACTGCTGAACGCTTTTTTAGTGATAAAGCACAACAACTAGGTTTAGTTGATGAAATTGTTGAACCCGATGAGTTAGCGAACAAAGTAAGTGAAATAACAGCAATTTTACTAGCCAATGGTGGTGAAGCAAGACGACAAGCAAAAAAATTAAGTCAAGATATTGCTTTTAAAACAATTGATGACGCCCTACTCAAAGATACCAGTGAACGCATTGCTGCTATTAGAGTATCGAGTGAAGGCCAAGAAGGTTTAAGTGCTTTTTTTGAAAAACGTTCGCCAAACTGGCAAAAATAAAAACATTACGGTTCTTATTTAAGGAATTGAAGGAAAAAACATGTTCAATAAAATATTAATTGCTAACCGTGGCGAAATTGCCTGCCGCATTATTAAAACAGCAAAAAAAATGGGCGTTTTAACAGTCGCGGTCTATTCAGATGCCGATAAAGATTCTTTACATGTTCATATGGCCGATGAAGCTATTTACATTGGCGCTTCACCTTCCCGTGAGAGTTACCTTTTAGGAGATAAAGTCATTGCTGCGGCTATAAAAACTGGTGCTCAAGCAATTCATCCTGGTTATGGTTTCTTATCTGAAAATGCTGATTTTTGTCGTGCGTGTGCCGAAAATGACATAACTTTTATTGGCCCACCTGTTGGTGCAATTGAAGCCATGGGTTCAAAATCAGCAGCTAAAAACATCATGGAAAAAGCCAAGGTACCTTTAGTGCCGGGGTATCATGGTGACGACCAATCTAGCACCATAATTAAAAAAGCCGCTGATGATATGGGGTATCCTGTTTTATTAAAAGCAACCGCAGGTGGTGGCGGTAAAGGAATGCGTCAAGTATGGAGTGAACAAGAGTTTGAAGAAGGCTTAGCCGCAGCAAAACGCGAAGCCATGTCATCTTTTGGTGACGACACCATGTTAGTTGAGAAGTATTTAACTCAACCTCGACATGTTGAAATTCAAGTTTTTTGTGATAATCACCAAAATGCAGTTTATTTGTTTGAACGAGATTGCTCTGTACAACGTCGTCATCAAAAAGTGATAGAAGAAGCCCCTGCTTTTGGCATGAGCGAAGAATTACGCGCTAAAATGGGCGAGTCTGCAATAAAGTCAGCTCAAGCCATCGGCTACCAAGGTGCAGGAACCGTTGAGTTTTTGCTTGATATTGACGGTTCTTTCTATTTTATGGAAATGAATACTCGCCTACAAGTTGAGCACCCTGTCACTGAAATGATCAGTGGGCAAGACTTAGTAGAATGGCAATTACGTGTTGCCGCTGACGAAACGCTGCCAAAAACTCAACAAGAGCTAGTTCTTAATGGTCATGCTTTTGAAGCACGTATTTATGCAGAAGATCCTGATAATGACTTTTTACCTGCAACAGGTAAATTAAGCTTATTGCAAACTCCTATTGAAAGTAAGCATGTTCGAATTGACACAGGTGTTCGTCAAGGCGATGAGGTCAGTGTTTATTACGACCCTATGATTGCTAAACTAATTGTATGGGATGAAAGTCGTGAAAAAGCATTAAAGCGCTTAAGTAAAGCATTGAGTGAATATCGAATAAATGGCGTTACCACTAATATTGACTTTTTGTACAACTTAACGACATCAAAGCCATTTATTGAAGAAGATATAGATACAAGTTTTATTGAAAAAAATAACGACCTTATTTTCCATGATACAAAACAAATTTTACAAAATGAATTACCTATCGCTGCTTTGTACTTAGTTTTGTCAATTCATAAAGCAGCCCAACAAAATGCCCAACAAAGTAATGATCCATGCTCGCCGTGGCATAGTGCAAATGCTTGGCGTTTAAATGAAGCCCACACACATAAACTTATCCTAGCTCATAACAATGAAGAATATAACATTGAAGTTGAGCAAAAACGTCAAGGCACAGATGCATATTATTTAATTAGCATCAACGAAGAACAATTTGATTGTCAAGGTTCTTTAAATGAAGAGCTGATCACCGTCAATATAAATGGCCATCGTAGTCAAGCAACAGTGAGTTGTACTGATAGTAACATCAGCTTATACCGAGAAAATGGTGTTTTTACTTTTACCCATATAAAAGCTGATTGTGGACAACATGAAAATGATGACGGCCATGGTGGTTTAACCGCACCAATGAACGGCACTATGGTCAGTGTATTAGTTAAAACAGGTGAACATGTTTCTAAAGATCAACCGTTGTTAATTATGGAAGCCATGAAAATGGAACATACCATTAAAGCACCCAATGATGGCATCATTAATGAGATATTCTTTGAAGCAGGTGACATGGTTGATGGCGGCGCTGAATTACTCGCTTTTTCAGCGAGTGAAGAGGCATAGAATATGAGCATAAATAATAACGTCCGCCCTCTTTTGCCTAATTACGTAAAAATAGTAGAAGTTGGCCCAAGAGATGGTTTGCAGAACGAAGCAACGCCTGTCAGTGCCAATGATAAAATCACCTTAATTCAAAAGTTGGCTGATGCTGGCATCAGCTATATTGAAAGCGGTAGTTTTGTATCACCTAAATGGGTGCCACAAATGAGCACTTCTAGCGAGGTATTTAAAAAACTAAATCGTAAAGACGGCGTCACTTATGCTGCGCTTACCCCTAACTTACAGGGATTTGAGGGAGCCATAGCAGTAAACGCAGACGAAGTAGCAATTTTTGGTGCAGCATCTGAAAGTTTTAGTCAAAAAAACATTAACTGTACTATCGAAGAAAGCCTAGCACGTTTCACGCCTATTATGACTGCTGCAAAACAGGCTAATATTAAAGTAAGGGGTTATGTTTCTTGTGTTTTAGGTTGCCCATATGAAGGTGATATTTCACCTGCACAAGTGGCTAAAGTTGCTAAAAAGTTGTACCAAATGGGCTGCTATGAAATATCTCTTGGCGATACTATTGGTGTTGGTACACCCGCCAAAGTGATGGAAATGATACAAGCGGTGAGTAACGATGTACCAATAGAAAAATTAGCTGTTCATTTTCATGATACCTACGGACAAGCATTAACAAATATATACGCTGCTTTGCAGATGGGTGTTGCGGTAGTCGATAGTGCTATTGCAGGCTTAGGTGGTTGTCCTTATGCTAAAGGTGCATCAGGTAATGTTGCTACCGAAGATGTGGTTTATATGCTAAATGGCTTAAAGATAAAAACTGACATAGATTTTAATGAATTACTTAAAGCAGGTTGGTTTATTAGTAAAAAATTAGGTAAAGCGCCTATATCTAAAGTATCGAATGCTTATCTTGCTAATAAATCCGAAACAGCAAAATAATAAAGATAAAACTAATATTGAGGAGAATGTAATGGCAGGATTTGACAAAGTAGTGTCAAGCTATGAAGAAGCCATGGCTGGGCTAACAGATAATATGACTGTAATCGCTGGTGGTTTTGGACTATGCGGTATCCCTGAAAACTTAATTAATGAAATTAAACGCAAAGGGACTAAAGGATTAACATTAGTTTCAAATAATTGTGGTGTAGATGACTTTGGCTTAGGTATTTTATTACCTGACCGTCAGATCAAAAAAATTATAGCTTCTTACGTTGGCGAAAATGCAGAGTTTGAACGTCAAATGATGGCTGGTGAACTTGAAGTAGAACTTACACCACAAGGCACTTTAGCAGAAAAAATGCGTGCTGGCGGAGCGGGAATTCCTGCATTCTATACAGCAACAGGTTATGGAACCCCCGTAGCAGAAGGGAAAGATGAACGTCAATTTAACGGCCGTGATTATATTTTAGAAAAATCAATTACGGGTGATTTCGCTATTGTTAAAGCATGGAAAGCCGATAGATATGGTAATTTAGTGTTTAGAAAAACAGCACGAAACTTTAACCCTATGGCAGCTACAGCCGGAAAAATAACGGTTGTGGAAGTAGAAGAAATAGTTGAACCTGGCGATTTAGACCCAGATCAAATACACACACCAGGTATTTACGTTGATCGCTTAATTCAAGGTACATTTGAAAAACGTGTCGAGCAACGTACAGTTCGCATTTCTACAGCACAAGGAGATAAATAATGGCGCTTTCTAGAGAACAACTAGCTCAACGTGTTGCCCAAGAACTTCAAGACGGTTATTACGTTAATTTAGGTATAGGTATACCAACACTTGTAGCTAACTATATTCCAGAAGGGATGGACGTTATGCTGCAATCTGAAAATGGCTTACTTGGTATGGGGCAATTTCCAACTGAAGAAGAAATAGATGCTGACTTAATCAATGCAGGCAAGCAAACAGTAACTATGGCTACAGGCGCTTCAATTTTTGATTCAGCCGAATCTTTCGCTATGATCCGCGGCGGACACGTAGACTTAACAGTGTTAGGTGCTTTTGAAGTTGATGTGAATGGTAATATTGCTTCCTACATGATCCCTGGCAAACTCATCAAAGGCATGGGAGGAGCAATGGATTTAGTGGCGGGTGCAGATAATATTATTGTTACAATGACACATGCTTCAAAGCATGGTGTTTCTAAATTATTAAGTCACTGTACCCTTCCTCTAACAGGAAAAGGCTGTATTAAAAAAGTATTAACCGACCTAGCCTTTATCGAAATTAAAGAAGGTAAATTTCATTTATTAGAACGTGCTCCTGGTGTTTCTGTTGAAGAAATTATTAAGTTAACCGAAGGTGAACTTGTCGTTGGTGAAAACACCCCTGAAATGCAATTTTAATTGACTAATTTTTTTTAACATACAAAAATGAAAAGCAGGTGTTAATAACACCTGCTTTTCTAGTATTAGTAATAAATTTTTGCAAAAAACTCTTCTGCTTACACACTCTAAACCAGCAACTAATATTGTAAATAAACCAAACTTTTTATTAATTCCTTAGACCTTTTAACTACTTAGAAAATACAAAAACATAGACTAATAATTTAACTCTTTTAGGTTTCACAATCATCTCCTTATCAAAATAAGCGTGATTATTCATTAATAAAAAAGCAATTTTCTTTAACTAAACGACAAAAAATTTGCTTTTTTAGTCAAAATTAGTGATAATTATCCTTGACAAAGAAAAGGCAAAGTACATGAAAGTGTATGACGCAAAACCACCGGCCTAAGGGGTTTTCTAATTTTGAAAATCTACGGCAGCGGAGTCACCTCGTTAATAGGTACATCCCGTGGTTTTTTCTTTTAATAATCCATTTATAAAAGGTTACTAAAATGAAAAAATTATTAATAGCTTCTACTATCACTGTTTTAACATTAACGTCTGTTGTATCGACACCTAAAGCACAAGCTGCGAACATTGCACAAAGTATATGTGAGTATGTGGCTGCTGACGACAAGAAACGCATGCGTTCATTTTTAAAGACGAATAAATTAAAAATTCGTCGTATCTTTGACGGTATTCAGTGTAATGGTAAGAATTTATTAGAGTTTGCATCAGCAAGCGGTTCAGTAGAAACAGGCTCTTTGATGATTGGAAAATTGCCAAAGAAAGTTGTTTCTGAGAACTTAGCTGCGTTACAAGCTGGATCGAAACCATTGATTGATGCTGCAAACGAACGCGTTAGCAGCTAAAAATTATTTTCAACTAGGCAGACTGCTTAATGCTATTTCACCTTTTAGGTATAAGTGGTGATAGGTAAGAAGATTAATTGTTAATAATTCTATGTCATTTAAAAAAGCCAGCTTCTTAGCTGGCTTTTTTTCGCATTTTATACTCATATGTATTGTATAAAGTTTACTTAAACACATCATTTCGCCAGTTTTCACCTAACTTATCTTCAATAAACTCTCTGATCATTTGTCTAACTTTTTGAGACGCGTTGACATCATCTAATGCACATAATTCTTCAAAGGTTGCTTTTTTTTTGGGATCAATTAAAACGGTAAGTCTAGCTGTTCTATTTTCCATCGTTCTTTATTCCTACTAACACATCAACAGATAATAATATTATTAACATATTATTATAATAATACTCACATTTAATTATAGTTGTATTGTATTAAAATTGGCATATAATTACAATATAGCTTAGCTGATTGTAAAAAGTTACATACACAATGGTTATTAATTAATGAAATATAGAAAGCATTTATTTTCGTTGAGACTAGCAAATGCTCTTAGGGAATCACTACGTAATAGTCCTTATAAGTTAAACTCCTTCTCAAAAGACTTACTCGCTGGCGTAACTATTGGTATTATCGCGTTACCCTTAGCAATGGCACTTGCTATCGCAATTGGTGTCGCTCCTCAATATGGTTTGTATACCGCAATAATAGCTGGTTTTATTATTCCTCTTACGGGTGGTTCACGTTATAGTGTTTCTGGGCCTACCGCAGCTTTTGTTGTTATTTTATATCCCATTGTTCAGCAATATGGATTATCAGGTTTGCTTATCGCAAGCATTCTTTCTGGTATAATTCTCATTATTATGGCTTTACTCAGGCTAGGCCGATATATTCAATATATTCCAGAGCCTGTCACTCTTGGTTTTACTGGCGGTATAGCTGTCGTTATAGCTGTATTACAAGTAAAAGATTTTTTCGGTTTAGAAATCAGCAGTATGCCAGAGCACTTTGTTGGGAAAGTGAGCGTATTATTACAAATGCTACCAGATTTTTCTTTTTCTAGTTTCATTGTTGGCAGTAGCACATTAGCTATCATGATCATTTGGCCTAAACTTAAAACAGCTGTGCCAGCACACCTAATTGCTATTATTGCAGCCAGTGTGCTTGCTTACATACTAAATAGCCAAGGAGGCAACGTTTCAACTATCGGGTCAACCTTTAGCTTTACACTTTCTGATGGCTCTTTAAGACATGGAATACCGTCCATATTACCAACTTTTGAATGGCCTTGGTTACGCGTTCAACCCAATGAAAATGCTCTTTCTTTTAGTTGGGATGTAGCCTCAGATTTATTGTCTGCTGCATTTGCCATCGCTATGTTAGGTGCTATTGAATCGTTATTATGTGCCGTAGTGCTCGATGGTATGTCAGGTACAAAACATAGTGCTAACAGTGAATTACTAGGCCAAGGAATTGGAAATGTTGTCACCCCCTTCTTTGGTGGTATTACATCAACAGCAGCTATCGCCCGTTCAGCAGCAAACTTTAAAGCAGGCGCTGTTACCCCTATCTCGGCAATGATACATGCTGTTGTTATATTAATTTCGTTGTTATCCTTATCTACAGTGCTTTCATATATTCCAATGTCAGGAATGGCGTCATTATTATTAGTGGTCGCATGGAACATGAGTGAGGCACCTAAAATAATACACCTTCTTAAAAAAGCACCAGTTAATGAAATTGCCATTTTTATTACTTGTTTTTTCTTAACTGTATTTTTTGATATGGTCATTGCTATTGTGACAGGGATTGTTCTCGCCTCTTTGCTTTTTATGAAGCAAATAGCAGAAATGACAAAAGTACACGATATAACGAATCATCAACAACTTATTACTACGCCCCTTCCAAAAAAATGGAAAGTATATAAAATTAATGGGCCACTTTTTTTTGCTGCAGCTGATACAGTTTTTGGCGAACTATCACACTTATGTAACAATAAAAATGGTGTTGTCTTATATTTCGATGGCGTATCGATTCTTGATACAGGTGGTGTGGCGGCATTATATAAATTTATTGATAAATGCAAAAATACGCAAACTACTTTATACCTAGCTGACTTCCAATTTCAGCCTTTAAAAACACTAGCTAAAGCGAAATTTATTCCTGACGGTAAATATTGCATTGTGTTTTCTACCTTGGCAGGTGCCTTAAAAGAAATACCGCGTAATAATAGCGCAAGCTGAACAAGGTTTTTGTAACAAATTTTAAATTAACCTTAAGAGTATCATTATGAAAAAATTACTATCAATTGTGTTGCTGTTGCTTTTAGCTGCGCCCGCTTGGGCAGCTGACGCTGGGGGAATAGACCTTACCAACTCTATTGCAGGTTTCACTGCATTAACCATTTTTATTATTGCCTACTTATTGGTGATCGGCGAAGAGTTTATACACCTGCGAAAGTCAAAACCTGTGTTAGTGGCTGCAGGCATAATATGGCTGATTATTGGCTGGATATACACGCAACATGGAATACCTGCCGAAGCTGAAGAAGCGTTTAACCATAATTTATTAGAGTATGCCCAATTATTATTATTTTTATTAGTTGCAATGACTTACATAAACGCAATGGAAGAACGGGGCATATTTGATAGTTTGCGAATTTGGATGATATCTAAAGGCTTAAGTCTACGAAGTTTATTTTGGGTAACAGGCATAATGGCATTTATTATTTCTTCATTTGCCAATAACCTAACAACCGCCATGTTAATGTGTGCAATTGTACTCAAAGTAGCACCTAAAGACTTAAAATTTATTAATATTGCATGTATAAATATTGTTATAGCCTCAAATGCAGGTGGTGTATTTAGTCCCTTTGGGGATATAACGACCTTAATGATTTGGCAAGCAGAATTAGTTAAATTTGAACAGTTTTTTGTGTTATTTATCCCTTCCTTTGTTAACTTTCTTGTCCCTGGGGTTCTAATGAGCTTTTTTATTTCCAATGAAAAGTCTACTCCGATTATAGACGAAGATTTTATACTTAAACGAGGAGCCAAACGCATTGTCTTTTTCTTTGTGCTAACAATAGCAACCTCTGTTTTAACCCATAGCCTTGTTAATATGCCTCCGGTATTGGGCATGATGATGGGATTAGGTTATTTAAAATTTTTAGGCTTTTACCTACGAAAAAGCTTACCGAGATCACTAGACAAAAAACGTACTCAAGCACAGATAAGCCATGATGAAAAAGCCTTAGAGAGATTAGGAAATATTGTTCCTTTTGATATTTTTGATAAAATAGCCCGTGCAGAATGGGATACTTTATTGTTCTTCTATGGCGTGGTTATGTGTGTTGGTGGCCTAGGTTTTATGGGTTATTTAAGTTTAGTCTCAGAATTATTGTATACTAACTGGGATCCTACTTATGCAAATATTGCGGTAGGCCTGCTTTCTGCTATTGTTGATAATATTCCTGTTGTTTTTGCAGTACTTAGCATGAACCCAGTCATGGATCTTCAACAATGGTTGTTAGTCACCATGACAGCTGGCGTCGGTGGAAGCTTACTTTCTGTTGGTTCTGCTGCTGGCGTTGCATTAATGGGGCAAACTAAAGGAAAATACTCCTTTATTGGTCATTTAAAGTGGAGTTGGGCAATTGCGCTAGGTTATATTGCGAGTATTTATGTTCATTTTTTAATTAATGGGTAGCTAATTAACCTGTCATTAAAAGCCTTTAAACCAATTAAGGGCTTTTAATAGGACTTGAATTATGTAATGCATCACTCGCTTTTTAACAAAACAAACCTTGTCATCTAAATATTATGGAGTTGTTATATGAAGGTTATAGAATTCATTCGAGAGAAAAAAAGAAATTTACAACATCAAAATGATCAATTTATTGCCAAAATTGAACCACGATTCAGAAATTTATCTAACCTAATTAGTGATAAAATCACCAACCCACTGCTGAATACACTAAATAATCCATGGTTTTCACACTTCGGGCCATCAGACTCTGAAGAGCCTCAAAAAGGTGAAATTGTAGAGCAAATTCCAGCAGCAAAAAAAATGTATGAGGCGCTTTTACAAAAAATTAATACTGAAACATTTTCTGGGGAATGGCACTTAGTTGAACAAGAATGTATCGATCAATTTGCAATGGTAACTGGCGATAATCAGTGGATACACACTAACCCTGAACGTGCTGCTCAAGAATCACCTTTTAAGGCTACCATTGCGCATGGTTTTTTAACTCTGTCATTAATACCTAAGCTAACTAATTCCGTTAACGTAGATAACAACCCCTACCCAGAAGCCAAAATGGTAATTAACTTTGGTTTAAATCAAGTGAGATTTCCATACCCTGTCAAAGCGGGTACACGTGTCAGAGCAAGTATTAAATTAGTTAATTTGGTTCCAATGAAACGCAGTATTGAAATTGTTAATGAAGTTAGTATTGAAGTTGAAAACAGTAAACGTTTAGCTTGTGTGGCTGAAACTGTATTGCGTTTATATTTTTAACATTATTTTTTAACATTATTTTTTAACATAAATAGACTTACAGCTATCATCATAATATTGAAATTGCCAAATGAAAATCTTGCTCTCCCCCGCACACTAAACAAAATGTTACATTTACAGGCTTGAAAAAACACAATACTCACTCATTATAAGATATATAACCAATGTAGTTTATTGTGATTTTGCCTGTGTTAAGATTCATCTCTGCCATTTATTTAATTATAATTGCCTACTCTAATACTGAGCCAGATTATAATATTACAAAAGCAATAAATCACACTACAACTAATCAATTAATTTTTGATCTTTACCCTGATAATAATTTAGATTCAGATTTTGATCATTTTATTCCAAAGAAAACAACACAAAATCAATTAATTCAATTAACTTACCTTGCTAAATACACGAGTATAGAAAATACTTCATTAGCAAAAAACAAATATCAATACCTTCGACCTCGCGCTCCTCCTCTTTCTTAAATTTTGATATATAAACATCAATGCAATCAATTTTCTAGCAGTATAATTTCATTTGCATTGTTATTTTAAGTACAAAAGTTATAGAGATGAATATTTAAAAAATATTCAGAAATATTACATCTATAAAGTTAGAGGCTATTATGAAAAATTTACACTTATTCGATTTAGACTTAATCGATCATATTGTTTCACCTGAGCACTTTGAAAAAACAACATTAACATCTTCAGCAAAAACCATATTCACAGATTTCAAACAGCATGAAGCCTTAGTTATTGAAGAAGACACTCCAGCAACGGAAGTGCTCAACCTAATGATAAAGTCACACGTTACAATGAAAATTGTCGTCTCGAAAAACAATGATTTTTTGGGTATTATTAGCACAAAAGAACTAACAGAAAGGCATATTGTGACAGAAGTCGCCAAAGGAATTCAACGAAATGAAGTACTAGTGAATGATTTAATGATTTCAAGAAGTGATTTACACGCTTTTGATTATAATGAATTGCAGAATTCACAAGTCAGTGATGTTGTTAATGCGCTAAAAAATTATAGATTACGTCATTGCCTAGTGTTAGATAGAAAACACCATCATATTAGAGGTGTTATCTCATCAAGTGATATCGCTAGAAAGTTGAATTTGCCAATACCATTAGATATTCATGCAAAAACATCCTTTAGTGAAATTTTTGATGTTATATATCCTAATCACCTAAAAATGCAAAACACTGCTGGAATTAGTAACTTATTTAGGTAAGGTCTTGTAAAAGTAAATGATTATTCTGATAGAGTATAGTCATAGCTAATAAACTGGCTTATTCCCTTGATAGTGGGCTTAAGCCAGTACCATATAGTACTTTTAATAGGATACAAAATTTATAAAAATCTAGCTGGTGATAAGTTATAAAACAATTTACACTAAACCTATAAATCAATAGTTTTTTATTTAATAACAATAAGATATGACTCGAAGACGCAACTATGTCGAAAGTAATAATGCATTAGTGTTAACAGGCGGTGGGGCGCGAGCAGCCTACCAAGTTGGTGTGCTTTCAGCAATTGCCAAATTTATCCCCAGAAACCATGCAATTCCATTTCCTATTTTATGTGGAACCTCAGCAGGAGCCATAAATACTACGGCCTTGGGCTGCTATGCTTCATGCTTTCAATTAGGCGTAAAAAAACTCGAATGGGTTTGGAAAAACCTTGATACCAGTAAAATTTATCATAACGACGCTCTCAGTGTGTTTGGTTATATTGCAAGTGGTATGCTAGCAAGCTTTCAAGCTGATTATGCCAATAAAGTACCACGAAGTTTATTAAACAGTGAACCATTGAGACACTTATTAAATCTGGTAATGAACTTTAAACGTATCGATAATAATATCTTGCGTGGCTATTTATCAGCAGTATCTGTTACTGCATCAAGCTATAGTACAGGAGATTCCATTAGTTTTTTTCAAGCTGGCGACACAGTTGATTCTTGGACACGAGCAAAAAGAAGTGGTCAAGCAGCACAACTAAACACCGAACATTTAATGGCGTCATCAGCAATACCAGTAGTATTTCCTTCGGTAAAAATTAAAAGTCAACACTTTGGTGATGGCTCTGTTCATCAGTTATCCCCTCTTAGTCCTGCTATTCATCTTGGCGCAGAACGTGTTTTTGTTGTTGGCGTAGAGCAACCCAAAAAACCAGCCGCGACTAATGAGAATAACCCTCATCCCCCCACATCCGCTACTATTGCTGGTCATTTACTTGACTCTATTTTTGCTGACACGATGAGTAGTGACTTAGAGCGAATGGCTCGAATTAATGAAACCTTAGAATTAATTCCACCGCAAAAAAAAGACAATATTGCTGGCTTAAAACATATAGATAGTTTCGTTATTAATCCTAGCCATAATTTTAATGCGATAGCATTGAACCACTATAATGATTTGTCCTTGCCCGTAAAACTTTTATTACGCAGTGCTGGTATTAGTAATGACTCTGAATCGAGTATTATTAGTTATTTATTGTTTGAAAAAAATTTTTGTACCGAGTTAATAAAATTAGGATTTGAGGACGCAATGAACCAAGAATCCCAAATAAGACAGTTTTTAAATTTACCCCCTGTGTGCTAATCATAGCAGCACAACTTTCACTAAAAAAGATGTTAATAAATTACAAAAATAAACCCACAAATAACTAACCTTGTTTAATACACTAATGCCCCTCTTGCACAAAGCGTTCTACTTTTTCTACGTGTGAAGGTTTACCACGCACAATTAATGTATCCTGCACCTGTAATATAATATTCTCATTTGGTGATTCAGTTTCGACATCACCTCTTTTAAGTGCAATAACATTAACGTGCTTTTCATCAAGTGTTAATGATTCAATACTTTTACCGCAACCAAATGAATCAGCATTAATTAAAATAGCATGAGCAAATTCAATTCTGTCTATTGCTTCAGGGCTCATGTCTGTGTGCTCACCTTGAAAAAAACCATGTAAATGATTGTAGTGATTTTTACGCTCAGCTTGCACTCGACGCATTATTCTTGAGAAAGGAACACCCGTTAAAGATAATACTTGAGAAACGAGCATCAAACTGCCTTCTAAAATTTCGGGCACTACTTGATTAGCTCCAGCCTCATGCAATAAATCTAATTGATCATCATTACGTGTGCGCACTAAAATTGGCACATTGGGTGATAACGATCGTACTTTTTGAATAACTTCTAAGGATTGTTTATCTCCGCCAAAGGCAATAACAACTAACTTTGCTTTTGATAAATGCGCTGCTTTAAGTAACTCTGTTTGCCTTGACGAACCAAACAAAATATTTTCCCCCGCTTCCCGTGCTTTGCGCGTGCGTAATGGATCAATATCAATAGCAACAAAGTCTATTGATTCTTGTTTTAAAAATCGACTAACTGTTTGACCAACTCGACCAAAACCACAGATAATCACATGATCTTTTAAGTTCTTATTTTCGGGCAATGCTTCTAAATCAATTGTTTGAGGTGACTTTTCCTGGCTTAAGAAAATAGACCATGAACGAGCCCTTTCAATCATATAAGGTGTAATAGCCATGCTAATAACACCTGCACCTAACAACATGGATGATACCGCTGAAGGCAATATATCAACTTTATCAGCCAAAGCTATAATGACAAATCCAAACTCACCCATTTGTGCAAGCATTAAACCTGATGCCCAGCCATCTTTAGACGATTCCCCTGCTCGACTCGCTAATATTTTAATAACCATCACTTTCACTAACATAAAACCTACCATAAGCGCGAGTAAGTTCAATGGCGATGATAAAAGAAGACCAATATCTAATTTCATTCCTACTGTGATAAAAAACAAACCTAATAAAATATCACGATAAGGACGAATATCTGCCTCAAGTTGATGTTTATATTCACTTTCTCCTAACATCATCCCTGCTAAAAAGGCTCCTAATGCCATAGACAAACCGAACCATTGTGTTAATGCTGAAACAAGTAAAGTGACTAATAAAGTTGTTAAAACAAAAAGTTCATCCGTTCTAACACTGGCAATAACATTGAAAACTTTCGGTAATAACCTTTTTCCAATAACAAATAATAAAAATACAACAACAACACCTTTGAATATAGCAATAAGTAATGCTAAAAACATCGATGACTCGCCTTCTACAGCTAACATAGGAATGATAATAAGAAGAGGCACAACAGCCACATCTTGAAATAAAAGTATCGCAACAGATAATTGCCCTGATTTTCGCTTCATCGCCCCCGTTTCACTTAGCTGACGAATAACAATAGCGGTTGAGGACAAAGCAAGAATACTACCAACAACAAAAGCAGATTCAAAACTTAAACCAAATAGCATGCTTGCCACAATAAAAATCAATAATGAAATGCCCACTTGTAAGCTACCTACTGCTAATACCAAATTTCGCATAGCCATTAAGCGAGGGAGTGAAAACTCTAAACCTAAAGTAAACAGCAAGAAAACAATACCAAGTTCTGCAAAGTGATCATAATCAACCTGATCATGAGCCAAATTCAAACCATGTTCACCGACAAGCGTACCAGCAACTAAATAGGCCAAAATGGCAGGCAGTTTTAATCGACGAAATAACCAAACAATAAAAACTGCACTAGCTAATATAGCTAATATTTCAAAATGACCGTTCACATAAATTCCTTATTCAATTAACATTATTGCCACATGGCAAGCTGTTTCCGTCAAATTACTGACTTTCAATTATTACAGAATATTATAACAATAAAGCCGACCTACCTGACAAAAATAAAACCATTAAAAATCAAATACTTAGTGCAAATTTTATAATATCTATTTATAAACAACACGTATGCTTTTTGCTTGGAACGTTTATTGCTTAACAATAAATATAATAATAAAGTGATAAATTAGATTAGTAAGGCACAGGTATGCAAACATTAAATATACTTGAAAACACAATTCCTACATTTAATACCTTTACTACATTAAATGTGTTAGCAGATAGTAAAAATGTTAGTATCAAGAAAAATTCAAGTTTATTAGAACAACTTCAAACAACACTTTCATTAGATAAATTACTAGCAATCTTTGCAACAGAAGCTTTTCGTTATGTAAAGTTTTCAGGTTTATATTTTAAAAGCACAAAAGTAAGTAAAACATTACCTGGTAGCCGCAAAGCAAAACACGAACGTCAATTTGAATTAAAGCTGAATGATGAGTTTATTGGCACAATTAGCTATAGCATTAATAAGCCTATTAGTATGCATCATTACAAAGATTTACAACGTATTCATCAAACACTATTGTATCCACTAAAAAATGCCTTGCAGTATCACCAAGCAATGCAACTTGCCATGCAAGATTGCCTTACTGGATTGGGTAATCGCAGATATTTCGATGAACAACTAAAACGTGCAATGCATAATGCCAATCGACATCATGCTCAGGTTGGTTTAGTACTAGGTGACTTAAATAAATTTAAAGTGATTAATGATATTTACGGTCATAATATTGGCGATCAAGTATTAATTCAATTTGCGAATGTGCTACATACTTGTGTTCGAGATTCCGATAGTATTTTCCGTTTTGGTGGTGATGAGTTTGCTATCATCGTTGAAAACGCTAGCGAATATGCTTTAGATATTATTCAAAGCAGAATTGATAATGCATTAAAAACAAATGTTTTATTGGCAAAATATCAAGTAAGTTGTAGTTTAGGCACAACATTTATGAATAGAGCAGATAACCAATATTCCTTTTTCGAACGTGCTGATAAAGCGTTATACCGCCAAAAAGTAAAAACATCTAAACCGTTAAGTGTTGTGTAAACAACAAAACGAGAATCCTAATTGGCCTATTCAGGCCAATTAATATAAGGCTAACGCTTCTTTTTTAATTTTGCATTATACTTTTTATTACCAGAGCGAGATGCTAGCTTTTTCTTTTCTAATGCTTGATTTTTTTCTTGGCTAGCACGATAACGATTTTTACTCGCACGTTTATCACTTATTTGCTGATGTTCAAAAGCTTCCTCTTGTTTTAGCTCATAACCAGGTACAACAATTCGATTAAAGGTACGGCCAATCAATGCTTCAATGTTTTCTAAGAAGCGTTCATCTTTAGGACTCACTAACGAAATAGCTGTGCCCGATTTTCCTGCTCTACCAGTACGACCTACGCGATGTACATAATCTTCCGCTAAAAAAGGAAGATGAAAATTAACCACGTAAGCTAAATTATCAATATCTAAACCACGGGCCGCTACATCAGTTGCGACTAAAACTCTTACCTTACCTTCGCTAAAGTCGGCTAATGCTTTGTTTCTAGACCCTTGGGATTTATCACCATGACAAAGCGCTGCTTTAATACCATCAAGTTTTAATTCTTTTGCAAGTATATTAGCACTTTCTTTGGTGCCTGCAAAAACCAGTACTTGTTGCCAATTATTAACACCAATCAATTCAGATAACAATTCTCGTTTTCTTGCTTCACTCACCCAATATACTGACTGTTTTACTTTACCAGAAGTTGAGTTTTGCTTTTCTGTACCAACCATTTTTGGTGTTGTCAGTAATTGATTAGCTAAAGCTTTTACTTTATTTGAATAGGTTGCAGAAAACATCATTGTTTGATGCTTTTGCTTTACCGCTATAGTTAATTTTTCAATATCAGCTAGAAACCCCATGTCTAGCATACGATCGGCTTCATCAAGTACTAAATATTTCACTTGCGATAAATTAACATTTCGCAAGTTTAAATGTTCAAGCAAACGACCAGGTGTTGCGACCAATACATCCACACCTTTTTTTAATAGGCTTGTTTGTGAGGCCATTTTACCGCCACCATAAACCACCCCTACCTCAATTGGCAAAAATTGACTATAAGCCCTCATATTTTCAGCCACTTGCGCAGCCAATTCACGTGTTGGTGTTAGCACTAAGGCTTGTATATTTCGTTCACTCTGACTTTCAGACGCTTCTGCCGAAATTGTTTTTGCTAATGCATCTAAGATTGGCAAACTAAAAGCTGCCGTTTTACCCGTACCTGTTTGCGCACTTGCTAACAAATCAACACCAGAACGAATAATGGGGATAGCTTGCTGTTGAATGGGCGTTAAGTTTTTATAACCACACGCTTTTACCGCTTTTAATAAATTGGCAGATAAACCAATAGCATCAACACTCATATATCACCTAAAAAGACTAAATACCCAATAAGCTGCGGATTATATACCAAGCAAATATAAAACTCAGTTTAAAATACAAAGAGTAAGTAAATTAACGACAAAAGCCCTAACAACTTCCATTGTTAGGGCTTCATTTTATGTTCATTGTAAGTCGCTAGCTAAGTAAACTTATACATTAGCAGTATTTACAACTATAACAATGCAGATAAAATAGTATTAAAGGTATCACTTGATCTCATTGCTTTTTCAGCTTTTGCTGAATCCGCAAAATAATAACCACCAATATCCATTGCGGGCCCTTGTGCGCCATTTAATTCAGCAACAATTTTTTCTTCTTGCTTAGTTAATGCTTGTGCAACACCTGTAAAGCTAGTTTTAAGCTCACCATCACTAGTTTGCTCCGCTAAGGCTTTAGCCCAATACATTGCAAGATAAAAATGACTACCGCGATTATCTAATTCACCTACTCTACGTGATGGTGACTTGTTACTATCTAAAAACTCACCCGTAGCTTTATCTAAAGTATCTGCTAATATCTTCGCTTTAGCATTACCTGTAGTAACACTTAAATGTTCTAAAGAAGCTGCCAAGGCCAAAAACTCACCTAAAGAATCCCAACGTAAATGATTTTCTTTTTCAAATTGTTGTACATGTTTAGGAGCACTACCACCAGCACCTGTTTCAAACAATCCACCACCATTCATTAATGGTACAATTGAGAGCATTTTAGCACTAGTACCTAATTCTAATATAGGGAACAAATCAGTTAAATAATCACGTAATACATTACCCGTAACTGAAATCGTATCTTCACCTTTAGCAATACGTTCTAATGAAAACTTGCACGCGTCAATAGGGTTAAGAATTCGAATATCTAAGTCACTTGTATCGTAATTAGCTAAATAGGCGTTCACTTTTTTGATCATTTCTCTGTCATGAGCACGGTTTTCATCTAACCAGAATACAGCAGGCATACCAGACATTTTTGCACGTGTAATGGCTAATTTAACCCAATCTTGAATAGGTAAATCTTTAGCTTGGCACATACGCCAAATATCACCCTCTTCAACACTGTGCTCAAGTAAGGTTGTCCCCATTGAATCAACAACGCGCACAGTACCGGCGGCATCCATTACGAATGTTTTATCGTGAGAACCATACTCTTCAGCTTTTTGCGCCATTAATCCAACGTTAGGCACTGTGCCCATTGTTGTAGGGTCGAATGCGCCATGGACTTTACAAAAATCAAAAACAGCCTGATAAACACCTGCATAACAACGATCTGGAATCATAGCTTTAGTATCTTTTAACTTACCATCAGGCCCCCACATTTGACCAGAAGAACGAAGTGTAGCAGGCATAGAAGCATCAACAATCACATCGCTTGGTACATGTAAATTAGTAATTCCTTTATCAGAATCAACCATAGCAAGTTCAGGCCGTTCAGCAAAAACTTGTGCTAAATCTGCTTCAATTTCAGCTTTTTTATCACTCGGTAAACGTGCAATTTTACTATATACATCGCCAATACCATTGTTAGCATCAACCCCTAATTGGTTAAATATTTCGGCATGTTTTTCAAAAACATCGGCGTAGAATACTTTAACAGCATAACCAAAAATAACAGGGTCAGACACTTTCATCATGGTTGCTTTTAAGTGCAATGATAATAAAACGTCATCTTTTTGAGCTTCATCAATTGCTTGTTGATAAAATTCAACTAACGCCGATTTACTTAAAACTGAAGAGTCAATAATTTCACCCGTTAATAAGGCTAAATTATCTTTTAAAACGTTAACGCTGCCATCTTGTCCAACAAATTCTATTTTTACATTTGTTGCATAATTAACTGTGACAGATTTTTCTGTCTCATAAAAATCCCCTGCTGACATACTTGCAACATGAGATTTTGATTCACTTGACCAATCGCCCATTGAATGTGGATTTTTCTGCGCATACAGCTTAACTGAAGCAGGAGCACGTCTATCAGAATTACCTTCACGAAGTACTGGGTTTACTGCACTACCTTTAATTTTGTCGTAGGTATATTTAATTGATTTTTCTGCGTCATTTTGTGGTTCTTCTGGGTAATTTGGAACCGCATAACCTTTGGCTTGTAACTCTTTAATTACTGCATGTAATTGAGGAACAGAAGCACTTATATTTGGCAGTTTAATAATGTTAGCATTAGGGCTAGTTACCATATCACCTAATTCAGCTAGCGCATCATCAATACGTTGCTCTTTAGTTAAATATTTGGGGAAATTAGCTAAAACACGACCAGCTAAAGAAATATCACGTGTTTCAACATTAATACCTGAAGACGCAGTATAGGCTTGAATAATAGGTAATAAAGAATACGTTGCTAAGGCGGGCGCCTCATCGGTTATAGTATAAATAATTTTTGAGTTATCAGTGCTCATGAGCTTCCTACTTTATTTAACTTAAGTCGATTAGTTCATAAGGACTAACCGTTAATATTTAACATTTAATTTTCGCGCAATATATTATAATAATTTACTTCGTATTAATATAGCTGAGTATAGGCTCTAACTTTTAACTCTTATAAAGAACAGGTAAAAATGATCAAAAACAAAGAAAAAACAAGCTATAGAGCTAAACGCCCCTTAAAGGTACGACCAGTAGAGAATAAACGTAAAATCGTCCTTTTTAATAAACCATTTGATGTTTTATGCCAATTCACCGATGAGAAGAATGATGGAATAAAACAACGAAAAACATTAAAAGATTTTATACCAATTCAAGATGTATATGCCGCAGGTCGACTTGACCGCGATAGTGAAGGGCTTTTACTGTTGACAAATGATGGAAAATTACAACATAAAATAGCAACCCCAAAAAAGAAAACATCTAAAACATATTGGGTACAAGTAGAAGGTAGCCCGAGTGAATGTGACCTAATAAAGCTACGAAACGGCGTTCAGCTCAAAGATGGTATGACGTTACCCGCACAAGTAAAAATAATAGCTAAGCCCTCTGTCTGGGAACGTGTACCACCTATTAGAGAGCGATTGAATATTCCGACCACTTGGCTTGAAATAACAATCACTGAAGGGCGAAACCGCCAAGTTAGGCGCATGACTGCAAATATAGGCTTTCCAACGCTACGATTAATCCGCTTTGCTATTGGGCAATGGACAATAAATAATATTGATAATGGTTCATACAAGGTCATTGACTAAGGTTATTTCTTAAACATGGCTATTTAATCAAGCTAAGCAGCGTGATATAATTCTGCGCCTTTTTATTCTTTACAAGTACTCCTTGTTTATATTTACTTTTAAGATAGATGATTTTTCAAAACTATTTTTAAGATAAGAGTTTTTCATGCCTATTGAACATCAAGATCCGCAAAACAAAACACCAGAACAAACCAAGGTAATTGTGGGTATGTCTGGTGGGGTAGATTCTTCGGTTTCTGCCTATTTATTACAAGAACAAGGTTATCAAGTTGAAGGCTTGTTCATGAAAAACTGGGAAGAAGATGACACAGATGAATACTGCTCGGCAGCACAAGACTTAGCGGATGCTCAAGCAATTTGTGATAAATTATCAATAAAACTACATACCATTAACTTTGCCACTGAATATTGGGACAATGTATTCGAATACTTTTTAGCCGAATACAAAGCAGGTCGTACACCAAATCCCGACATTATGTGTAATAAAGAAATTAAATTTAAAGCCTTTTTAGAATTTGCTTGTGAAGATTTGGGTGCAGATTACATCGCTACTGGCCATTATGTACAACGTCGATTTACCAATGGACATTGGACTATGGTACGCGGCCTTGATGACAATAAAGACCAAAGTTATTTTTTATATACCCTGAATGAAAAACAGTTATCGCAGACGTTGTTTCCCGTAGGTAACATTGAAAAACCTCAGGTACGTGCAATCGCTGAAAAAGCAGATTTAATCACCCATGATAAGAAAGATAGTACAGGTATTTGTTTTATTGGCGAGCGAAAGTTCAAAGATTTTTTAGGTCAATATTTACCTGCCCAACCTGGCATTATAGAATCTGCTGAAGGTGAAGCCATTGGTCACCATGATGGTTTGATGTATCACACCTTAGGGCAACGCAAAGGTTTACGCATAGGTGGACTTGCCAATGCGGGTGAAGAACCCTGGTATGTTGTAGAAAAAGATTTATTACGTAATGTACTGATAGTCGGTCAAGGGCATAACCACCCTCGCCTTTTTTCAAAAGGCTTAATTGCTAACCAATTACATTGGGTTGACCGACAAGAATTGACAACATCGATAAAGTGCACAGCAAAAACACGTTACCGCCAAGCAGATGTTGCTTGTACCGTTACACCACTCATTGATGGCGGAAAAAATAACAGTGAAGTTGATAATAGCCCACAATATCAAATTGACTTTGATGAGCCTCAAAGCTCTGTAACGCCAGGACAATCAGTCGTATTTTATCAAGGCGACATTTGTCTTGGTGGTGGTATTATTAATACCCTTATTCGATAATATGCATCAAAATAAAAACACACATAAAGAAGTAAATTAACACATTAATGAAAGATCAAACGATAACTTTAGCCGCTATTTGCCAAGTCGCTCAGCTTGTACAGCAAGTTTCACAAACTGGACAAATTGATGAAAACGAACTTGCTGTATTAATTAAGAGTATTACCATAACATCACCTGTAAATACTTTAGCAGTATATGGAGGCGAGCTAGCCAACCTAAAATCAGGCTTAGAAATATTAATTTATCACTTAAGTGATGGGTCAAATAATAAAGGTAAGAAAATAAAAGATCCTGAGCTAACACGTTATATTATTAGTTTAATTAATTTAGAGCGAAAACTAATAAAACAGCCTAAAAGTTTAGCACAATTGGCTGATCGCATTGACGCCAGCAAAAGACAACTAGAACATTACAGTATTACCAGTGAAACACTTATTGCCAGCTTTGCAAGCATCTATAGTGATATTATCAGCCCGTTAGGTGCTCGTATTCAAGTAACTGGCGAGCCAAATATATTAAAACAAACAGTAAACCAACATAAAATAAGAGCCTTATTATTAGCAGGTATTAGAGCTGCGGTGCTATGGCGACAAGTTGGCGGTCAGCGCAGAAATATATTTTTTAGCCGAAACAAAATAGTGAAAACTGCGCAACAACTTTTGAATACCCTTTAATCTGTTATATAGCAATTATTTTAAACATAAATTTTAAACTAGGAATACATTATGGAACTTTCAGCGTTAACCGCAATATCGCCCGTAGATGGTAGATATGGTAGTAAAACAAGTGACTTACGCCCTATCTTTAGCGAATTTGGTTTAACCAAATACCGAGTGACCGTTGAGGTACGCTGGTTACAAAAATTAAGTGCTACCGCAGCTATTAAAGAAGTTCCCGTCTTTAGCGATACGGCAAATGAAGTATTAAATACCATTGTAAGTAACTTTAATGAAGAAGATGCTTTACGCATAAAAAAAATTGAAGCAACCACCAATCACGACGTAAAAGCTGTTGAATACTTCTTAAAAGAAAAAATCGCTGATAATGCTGAATTAAATGCTATTACTGAATTTATTCATTTTGCTTGTACATCAGAAGATATTAATAACCTATCACACGGTTTAATGTTAAAAGAATGTCGTGAGTTGGTATTATTACCTGCCATTGATGAAATCATGGAACAAATTAAAGGATTAGCGCATGAGTATAAAGCTATTCCTATGATGTGTCGTACTCACGGACAACCAGCTTCACCTAGTACTCTAGGTAAAGAAATGGCAAACGTTTATGTACGTTTACAACGTCAACGTAAGCAAATTTCCGCCGTTGAACTATTAGGTAAAATTAACGGTGCCGTTGGTAACTACAATGCCCACGTAAGTGCGTACCCTGAAGTAAATTGGCATCAATTTGCTGATGAGTTTGTGAGTTCATTAGGATTATCATGGAATGCTTTCACCACACAAATTGAACCTCATGATTATATTGCTGAGTTATTTGATGCCATTGCGCGTTTTAACACTATTTTAATTGATTTTGACCGAGATGTTTGGGGTTATATAGCCCTTGGACACTTTAAACAAAAAACAATTGCTGGTGAAATAGGCTCATCAACAATGCCACACAAAGTTAACCCTATCGATTTTGAAAACTCCGAAGGCAACCTAGGTATTGCAAATGCAATATTTGGCCACCTTGCTCAAAAATTACCTATTTCTCGTTGGCAACGTGATCTTACAGACTCAACAGTATTACGTAACTTAGGTGTAGGCTTTGGACATGCCATTATTGCATACCAGTCAACATTAAAAGGTATAAGTAAATTACAGGTTAACGAAGAAAACCTTGCAAAAGAGCTTGATAACAACTGGGAAGTATTGGCTGAACCAATACAAACCGTTATGCGCCGTTATGGTATTGAAAAACCATATGAAAAACTTAAAGAACTAACTCGTGGTAAGCGTGTTAATGGTGATTCTATGCGCGAATTTATTAATAACCTTGATTTACCTGATAACGTAAAAGCAGAATTATGTTTATTAACTCCCGCAACCTATATCGGCCGTGCCGTATCATTTATTGAAGAATTAACTTAATATCAAGTCCATTAACTAACTTTCATTTAAGTTTAATTCAGCGTTAAATAAAAAAGAAGACTTTTGTCTTCTTTTTTATTTATCATCCTAAATAGCCTGAATTCTGTTTAAGAGATAGTTAACAAATTGAAATACCAGTAAAAATTATTTTAATATATCTCTAGCTTAATAGCTTTTCTTAATTCAAGGTCAATTTACGTCTCATATAGCTACCCCCCTATTGCAAGTGAATTTAACGCCGAAGTTAGTAAAAATAACGGCTAGAGAAACATTTGTTAAGCCGAACTCAGGTTAAATACTAATATCATGTATCGATGTGTCACTGTTTTATCAATAAAAACAATAACTAAATACCACAAGCGTACGCTAGCGCTTTATGTTTAAATACACTATTCAATAAAGGCACTTTACTCATCGCAAGTAAGCTGGTGTTCCTTAAGGTTCTAATCACTGGTGAGGGGTGGCTAAAAGCGTGGTATAAAACATCCATTGTTGATTGCATCAATAAATTATCTTTTCGACGCATTTGTTCATAACGTCCCAAAACATGAGTGCTATGCCAACACTCACCATCACCAATAGCACTAGCAATAACACATTGCAACGCTTTTACATCTTTAAAACCTAAATTGACTCCCTGCCCAGCCATCGGGTTAATAGTATGAGCTGCATCACCAAGTAATAATACTCGTTTTTTTTGATATGTATTAGCATGACGCCGGGTCAAAGGAAAACCCCCTTTACCAAGTACCTCTATTGCCCCCAATCGCTTAGGAAAAACAGCCATAATCTCCTGCTGTAATTGTAAATTAGTCAAGCTAGACAGTCTTTTAATTTCATCGCGTTGCTGATACCAAACTAACGAAGCATAACCGTTTTGTTCTAGTGGCAATTTAGCACTGTTATTTAGCGCTTCTTTAGATAGAGGCAAAAAAGCCATTGGGCCACTGGGTAAGTAATGTTGCCACGTAATATCTTGTTGTGATCTTTGAGTTTTTACATTAATCAACATTGCAGATTGTTGATAATCCCAAGATGTTATTCCAATATTAACTAATTGTCTTACTTGTGAGTTAGCACCATCTGCAGCAACAACCAACTTAGCAGTAAAACTCGATTGCTCTAAAACTACAGTCACTTTCTCGTTATCTTGTACTAGTGAGAGCAACTTTTCAGGGCAAAATATTTGAATATTTTTCTGCGCCTTTATTTCCTGCCATAACGATAATTGTACTAGGCGGTTTTCAACAATATGTCCTAAATGGCTTTGTTCTATTTCTTTAGCATTAAACTCTGTATATGCATACTCATCTTCCCAAACACCTAACCGTTTGTATGCACAGGTGCGCCATTGCTTAATTTGAGACCATGCTCCAAGTTGTTCTAGTAAATATTCTGATGCTAATGAAATGGCAGAAACGCGTAGGTCAAGATCTTGTGATTTATCGAAACTTTTAGGTTCATACTGCTCAACTAATGCTACCGTTAAGCCCAATTGAGATAATGCTAACGCACTTGCTGCGCCAACCATACCACCACCAACAACTACACAATCAAAATTTTTCATACAATAGAACTATCCATTCAAAACTAATCAACTCATTGTATCGAAGAGGTGTTACTAAGCCTAGAGATAATACACAGAAATTAATTTCCCTAAAACAATAAGGAGTATGCTCGAAACTTTGAATTATTTAATGTAAAATACGCCTCCTTTTATCGACACCTCAGTTTAGAAAGTTAAAACTAACGTTCAACTGGTATATCAAAAGTCGATTTTAATCGTCACATGAATTTGTAAGAGTAAAATAAATGAGTAAAAAGCTATATATCAAAACTTGGGGCTGTCAAATGAACGAGTACGACTCGCAAAAAATGGCTGAATTACTAGACTCAACTCATGGTTTTTCATTAGCACAAGAAGCTGAAGAGGCTGATGTGATTTTACTCAACACCTGTTCTATTCGCGAAAAAGCGCAAGAAAAAGTGTTTCATCAGCTTGGGCGTTGGAAAACATTAAAAGACAAAAAGCCAGAATTAGTTATTGGTGTGGGTGGCTGTGTTGCGTCACAAGAAGGTGATGCAATTCGTCAACGAGCGCCTTTTGTTGATATGGTTTTCGGACCACAAACTCTACATCGTTTGCCAGAAATGTTAAACCAATTACAGCGTAGCAGCAGTCCCGTCGTAGATGTGAGTTTTCCTGAAATTGAAAAGTTTGATCGCTTACCTGAGCCTGTAGCTGATGGCCCAAGCGCATTTGTTTCTATAATGGAAGGTTGTAGTAAATATTGTACGTTTTGTGTAGTGCCATATACCCGAGGTGAAGAAGTTAGTCGCCCACTTGACGATGTTTTATATGAGATTGCCCAGCTTGCTGAACAAGGTGTACGTGAAGTTAATTTACTTGGCCAAAATGTAAATGCCTACCGTGGAGAAATGCATGACGGCAGTATTTGTCGCTTTGCTGATTTAGTACGATTGGTAGCAACTATTGATGGTATTGATCGTATTCGCTATACCACGTCACATCCTGTCGAGTTTACCGATGATATCATCGAGGCTTATGCTGACGTACCTGAATTAGTGAATCATTTACATCTACCAGTGCAAAGCGGTTGCGATAGAATCTTGACACAAATGAAGCGCGGCCATACCGCGATTGAATATAAATCACAAATTCGCAAGTTGAAAAAGGTTCGTCCTGAGCTTTGTATGTCTTCTGATTTTATCATTGGCTTCCCTGGTGAGAGTGATGAGGATTTTATGGACACCATGAATTTAATTGAAGCCGTTAATTTTGACTTAAGCTTTAGTTTTATTTATAGCGCTCGCCCTGGTACACCTGCTGCAGATTTACCCGATGACATTAGCGACGAAACAAAAAAACAACGTTTAGCATTATTACAAGACAAAATCACGCAACAAGCATTACGCATTGCCAGACAAATGCTAAACACCGAGCAACGCATTTTAGTTGAAGGGCCATCAAAGAAAAACCCAATGGAACTACGTGGTAAAACTGAGAACAACCGCACAGTCAACTTTGTAGCCCCTCATTCAGTTATCGGTCAGTTTGTTGACGTGAAAATTACCGATGTTTATGCCAACTCTTTGCGTGGTGAATTAATTCGTCAAGAAAGTGAAATGGGGCTACGAATAGCACACTCACCTGCAGATATATTAGCAAATAATCACCATAAAACATCAGCATCAATAATCAATAACCTTAACAACCTAGGTGTTGGTACTTATATACCTTAAGTTTAGTACCAGTAACTATTTCAAATAAATGGAAAATATTTTGACCGAAAAATTAAGTAAGCAAAAAGGCCATCAATTAACGTTAGATCCTGTTGATAACGAGCGTCAAGCCAACTTATGTGGACCTATGGACGATCACTTAAAAACAATTGAACGTCGTTTAGGGGTAGAAATTAGTTATCGAGGAAATATATTTACAGTATTAGGTAAAGATGTTCATTGTACTGCAGTAATAAATTTATTGAAAAACTTATACTTAGAAACAGCAACCGTCAAAGGTCAGCGTCAAGAAGTAACCAGTGAAATGGTTCATCTTGCTATACTTGAAGCTAACGTATTAGAGCAAGATAATACCAATACTGCTGCAACTAACAGCAAAGAAGCCTCAGAACTAGGGGCCAACTATGAAAAAATGGTTACCATTAAAACTAAGCGTGGCACAGTAAAGCCTCGCAATGGAAACCAACAATCTTATGTGCAAAATATTATCACCAACGACATAAGTTTTGGCGTAGGTGTAGCAGGTACAGGCAAAACATATCTAGCAGTAGCCTGCGCAGTTGACGCCTTAGAACGACAAGAAGTTCGTAGGATACTATTAACACGCCCTGCTGTAGAAGCAGGCGAAAAACTGGGCTTTCTACCAGGCGATTTATCACAAAAAATTGACCCGTATTTAAGACCTCTTTATGACGCATTATTTGAAATGCTAGGATTCGAACGTGTAGAAAAGCTGATCGAGCGCAATGTCATTGAAATTGCACCATTAGCATATATGCGTGGCAGAACATTAAATGATGCTTTTATCATTTTAGATGAAAGTCAAAACACAACAATTGAACAAATGAAAATGTTCTTAACAAGAATAGGATTTAATTCAAGGGCGGTTATCACGGGCGATATTACTCAAGTTGATTTACCTCGTCATCAAAGCTCTGGATTACGCCATGCCATTGAAGTGTTACAAAATATACAGGGCATCAGTTTTAATTTTTTTCAAGCTAAAGATGTCGTTCGTCATCCTGTTGTAGCGAGAATTGTAGAAGCCTATGAATCACATGAACAAAAAGTAAACAGGAAAACACAATTAAAAGAAACAGCTCATAAAAATACACAAAACAATACCCAACCAGAATTAAAGCAATAATGACCCATCTTGTTGATATACAAAATGCTTGTGATGCGCAAACGGTGCCTTCTGATGATCTTTTTCAGCAGTGGGTTAATAGCGCATTAAACGCCGTTACTACGCAAGAATTTGAACTAACTATTCGCCTAGTCAATTCAGATGAAAGCCAACAACTTAACCACCAATACAGGAAAAAAGATAAGCCAACCAATGTATTATCTTTTCCATTTGAAGTACCAAAAGGGATTGAGCTAAATTTATTAGGTGATTTAGTAATTTGTTCTTCTATTGTTGAGCAAGAAGCTAACAGTCAAAATAAAGCGTTATTTGACCACTGGGCGCATATGGTAGTACATGGATGCTTGCATTTATTAGGATATGATCATATAAACGATACTGACGCAAACGAAATGGAAGCACTGGAAATAAAAATTTTAGCAAATCTCTCTATTGCAAACCCATATGACATATAAATTAACATAGGAAATACTCAAGCTCTATGAGCGATGACAACCCCCATTCGGACAACGGCTCTAAGAAAAAATCATTGTTGAATAAAATTATTCATCTTTTTCGTCCTGAGCCAAAAAATAAAAATGACCTTGTTGATGTTTTAGCAGATGCCCAGCATCGCGAACTCATTAACACCGAAACAAAACTCATGATTGAAGGCGTGTTAGGCGTATCTGAAATGCGTGTGCGAGACATTATGATCCCCCGCTCACAGATGGTGACCATTGATATTAATCATAGCCTAGATGAATTTTTGCCTATTATTTTAGAGTCAGGTCATTCACGTTTCCCTGTTATTAATGAAGATATTGACCATGTTGACGGTATTTTATTGGCTAAAGATTTACTCGCTTTTGGCTTTAATACGACTAATAGCAACTCAGACAACACTGAATTTAGCTTAAATGATATTATCCGTCCCGCTATCATTGTGCCAGAAAGCAAAAAAGTAGAACCCTTATTAAAAGAATTTCGCTCAAACCGTTATCATATGGCCTTAGTTGCTGATGAATACGGTGGAATTTCAGGTGTTATTACAATTGAAGACATTCTTGAACAAATTGTTGGTGAAATTGAAGATGAAACCGATGATGATATTGAAGAAGACATTAAAGTACTTGCAGGTAATGTTTACTTAGTAAGAGCATTAACTGAACTTGCTGACTTTAATCATTATTTCAATAGTAAATTTGACGAAAAATCAGCAGATACAATCTCTGGTATTATTTTGCAAAAGCTACATCATATGCCACAAAAAGGTGAACAAGTAACCATTGGGCACTTTGACTTTAAAGTAGTCGCAGCTGACACCCGATGCATGCAAATGTTACAAGTAACGGTTGCCAAAAAGCATAAAATCAATGGCAGAACGAGTGACTAATACAAGTTCTAATACGCTTTATTCTCGTTTAAAACGAACACTAAGCAATACAAGTTACTGGCTTTGTTTTTTTTCAGGTTTAAGCTTAGTATTTGCTTATGCTCCTTTTTCTCAGTGGTATTTAACGCTTGTAATACCAGCAATTGTTCTTTATCAAATACAAAATTCAGCCCCCAAAAAAGCAGCTAAATTGATGGCCGTTTTTGCTTTAGGTTGGTTTGGCAGTGGTATCAGTTGGGTTCATGTAAGTATTGATCAATTTGGCGGATTACCTCTCGTTGTTTCTGTAAGTTTAATGGTCATGCTTTGCCTTTATTTGGCATTGTTTCCCGCCCTTGCCGCTTATTTAGCAGCGCGATTTTCTAGTAATCGACAGCTTAATTTATGGCTTTTACCATCTTTTTGGCTTCTCTGTGAATATTTACGTAGCGTCGTTCTTACTGGTTTTCCTTGGTTGTCACTTGGCTATAGTCAAATAGACGGCCCGCTAGCCAATTTTGCACCGATTATTGGTGAAATTGGTATTACGGCCATCGTTCTTATAATTAATATTTGTTTAGTAAAATTTGTTAATGCAATAAAACAGTCCCCTGATACGAATATCACATTACCAATAACATTAATGCTCACTTTAAGCCTGCTTAGCTTTTTTCTGGTAAAAGTATCATGGGTTAAACCTAATGGTAATGTAACAAAAGTAGCACTAGTACAAGGTAACATTGCACAATCAATAAAGTGGCAACCCGAACAAGAATGGCCAACGATGCTCAAATATTTAGACTTAACACGAGTCAACTATGATGCAGATATTATCATTTGGCCTGAATCAGCTATTCCAGCAATGGAGCCAACAGTACAAGACTATTTAACTACCGTAAATAGCTCTGCACTATTAAACAATAGTGCAATTATTACAGGAATTATTAATTATAACTTTGATAATAAAGAATATTTTAATAGTTTAATTACTTTAGGTAAAAAGCAAGTAGATGATGAACAAGGCTATTTTTACAATCACAGTAATCGCTATGCTAAAAACCATTTGTTACCCATTGGTGAATTTGTTCCTTTTCAAACATGGTTAAGACCATTAGCCCCTTTTTTCAACTTACCCATGTCTTCTTTTAGCCGTGGTAATTATGTGCAAAACAACTTAGTAGCTAACGGGTTACATTTACTGCCATTACTTTGCTTTGAAATAGCTTTTCCTCATCAACTAGCCGCAAATTTAACTAACCAAACAGATTTATTATTAACCGTTAGTAATGATGCCTGGTTTGGTCATTCACATGGACCACACCAACACATGGAAATTGCTAGAATGCGTGCGTTAGAATTTGGTCGGCCATTATTACGCGCAACCAATAACGGTATAACAGCAGTAGTTGATCACCAAGGAAAATTCATTACACGTATTCCTCAATTTGAAGAGAATGTGCTAAAGGCACAAGTACCGTTAGTATCAGGTAAAACTCCTTATAGCCAATGGCCTAGGTTAATTTTATTCATAATGATAATAGCACCGATAGCCAGTATACTTATTTTTAGACGAAGCTAAAAATTTAGTTTATAAGATACATTTTTAAAGCTATTTATTTACTTTTGTTTTGGATGTAAGCTAATTTTGTTGCGACCACTTTCTTTCGAATTATAAAGTGCGGCATCAGCACACTCAATCCAAGCCTCATAATTTTTTATACTAGGATCTACCTCAGCAATGCCTAAACTAATGGTATATTTAAGTTCAATATCATTATATTTAACAACTGCAGATTCTACTTCTCTACGTAAGCGTTCAGCAAAAACATAAGCATTTTTTAACGATGTATCAGAGAGTAAAATGGTGAATTCTTCTCCACCATATCTCCCTGAAATGTCTGTTTCACGCACATGCTCTCGGATCAAAGCTGAAAGATGTCGAATAACTTCATCACCAACTAAATGCCCATAAGTATCATTAACATGTTTAAAATGGTCAATATCTAACATAACTAAAGAGCTTGAATGTTGACTACGAGCCCAGCGTTTATATTCTGCTTGTAAACAGTTTTCCCAATGAGTGCGGTTGAACAAGTTAGTCAATCCATCTGTTTGACTTAAAATGGCAAGTTCTGTATTAACACTCTCCAAACTCATTTTATGTACCGCAGCATCAGTTACATCATAAACAAGCAAACACAAGTGAGTAACATCTCCCTTTGAGGAAAGTAATGGAATAAAGGTTGTGTTTTGATACATAAAGTCAGCACTACCCGTTACAGGTCGATAACTGTCAAACCTAAATAAATAAGGCCTTTGTTCCCAAATAGTAAACGCTTTATTTTTTAACAGAAAAACCGATTCTGCTTTACGTTTAAACCATTCCTGTGGTATTTCATCAAACAAGTCAAATAGTACTTTATCTTTCACTTCTCTAGGAAAATAGCCACTATGATTTTCCATAAACCCGTTGAATATTTGAACTTCATACTCTGTATTTAATACCACTAAACCGACATCAATACTGTGCAGCATTTCCATCAACCAGTGCAACTCATTTAATTGTGACGTTTCTAACGACATAGCCAATCCTACTCTATAGGTTTACATTTTTCAGTATAAACAAATAAAATTACTCTAATAGATAAGCAAGTTTATTATTCAAAATATGCATTGATTTTTCAGTGAACAATAATAACAAATCACATTTAATGGGATAATTTTCAATACTATAGCTAATCTCAATTGCTAATGTTCTTTTCCATTTATCGGCATTATTCGCAATTAACTCTGATATTTTTCTATTCTGACCTAAAACCACTGGGTGACCTTGGCTAAAGTCAATATCGAGTTGTTCAGAAACTCCCTTTAAGCAGGCTCCTATTAATACGTTTGCTAAATCCATTAATAATTCTAATTCAGTGCCAACATCATCGTTATATTGATAATTCATTAAAGAGGCAACGTCTTTAAAACTTGAATCATTTAAAATGAGCAAGGCTTCGCCCGAAATACCCGCACTGATAAACCCTTGACAAATTCCCGAAGTACTCTCATTTGCTTCAACATCTTTAAGTGCCATTCGCAATTCGCTCACTTCAATAAAATTGACATTGGGTATGGGTAACTCTACAAATACATCAAGCAAACGTGCTAATAAATCACCTGCCCTACCCATGGCCACATTGGCTATCTCTTGATAGCAATCGCGTAAGTCAGATGATAATGTTGCTGACATACTCTCAACGGGTTTCGATGATTCAATTGGCGTAATTTTTAAGGGTTCGGGCTTCGGTACTGATATGCTTTGATTAACCTGTTCAATGGAAGATTCTGCACTAACACTTTCAGAGTCTGTCTCTATTGACCCTTTTAGTTTATCCTCTTTGCTAAATACACCATATGAAAGTAAAACATCAGCTAATTTTTCTTTATTAACGGGTTTCTTAATAAAATCTAGTGCTCCTAAACTTATCACTCTTTTATGAGCTTCAGGCTGAATATCTCCAGAAACAACAATGGTTAATGTCGGTAAATCTTGTTGTTTAATAGCTTCAAGCACTTGATAACCATCCATATTGGGCATATTTAAATCAAGCAATAACACGTCACCTTTGCCTGCTTTTATTGCTTCTAGACCTTCAACGCCATCTGCAGCAAAGCTTATATCAACATCCCAATCCTCAGGTAATGAACGAGCAAGTTGTTTACGCGCCATATTTGAGTCATCACAAATAAGTAACTTAGTTGACATAGAAAACACTACCCTTGTAAAAATAAATTTTTATCAGAAAAATTTGAGTCTAACCATACGGTCTTACAATCATGCCCTACACTTTTAACAGTAGGGTATAATTTAATAATTTGACAGTATTCTTTAAAATATTGCAGAAATTAACGCGAAAAAACGGTAAACTTATTTTTTTATTTAATTATCCCAACTAATAATGAATTTATCTACCTTAAACAAATTTTTATTTGTATTAATTTTTATTACTTTATCTTTCAATACGCAAGCCTTTGGTCAAGAAAAATTAACTGAAACACAAAACCTAGTTAAAGCAAATGATAAATATATTACTTTACTTGGAACGCAAGTCAGCGTCGGTGAGAAAGCGCCAGATTTTAAAGTCGTGGATAAAAATTTCTTACCCGTTCAATTGACTGACTTTAAAGATCAAACCATTTTAATTTCAGTTGTTCCTAGCCTAGACACAGGTGTCTGTTCTATACAAACAAAACGTTTTAATGAAGAAGCGGCTAAATTACCAAGTAACATTACCTTACTAACCATCAGTAATGATTTACCTTTCGCACAAAAACGATTTTGCAAAGTCGAAGGCGTTGATCAAATAAAAGTTTTATCTGACTCCGTATGGCGTAATTTTGGTGAAAATTATGGTTTAATTATCAAAGATATGGGGCTACTAACACGTGCCATTTTTATTATTGATAATAAAGGAAAAATACAGTACAAAGAATTGGTCGTCAACATTTCACAACACCCTGATTACGAAAGTGCCTTAAAAGCAGTAAAAAACATTGCTCCTGTACTAGTTATTGAAGATGAAGAAAGTTAACCGCAAAAAATATCAAAACATTCACTTAAAAATTAAATAGATATAAATTTATTTAATTTTATCCTTGAAAAATAAATCATCAGTCCCATCTTTAATATTGTAGTCGCCATAAGGGGCTACAATTAACCCATTGCCTGTTCGTTTACACCTATATTAGGTAAGAAAGGCAGCATTATTTTATCACTAAGTACTGATAAGTTTAACTATATAAAGCAATGTAAACACACTTTTATGCGACCTAGTCGGTAATAGTAGCAACATATAGATAGACCCATACAAAACAACTTTTTGTTTAAAATAATATTATTATTGCTAACTATTAGGATATTTTATTATGCGTACATCAACAACAGATTTCAGCCCTCTTTACCGTTCATTTATTGGTTTTGATCACTTAGCTGGTTTAATTGATAAAGCTTCTCGAGCCGATAAACAATCAGCATACCCTCCATACAACATTGAGCTTTTAGCTGAAGATCAATACAGAATCACTATGGCGGTGGCAGGGTTCAGTGAGCAAGACATTGATATTGAATCAAAAGATAATAGTTTAATTGTTATTGGCACTAAATCTGCGAGTGCAGATGACAATAACGAAACGAAAGAACTCCCAACACCCCGAAGATTTTTACATCAAGGTATTGCTGAACGCAACTTTGAACGAAAATTTCAATTAGGAGAGCACGTAAGAGTTATAGGTGCTTTCATGAAAGATGGCTTATTACATATTGATTTACTAAGAGAAATACCCGAAGCCTTAAAGCCGAGAAAGATTGCGATTAATGGTAAAAGTTTATTGCACAAAAGTTAAACACCATTAACCTTAAAAGTTAACTTTCTATTCCCTTTATTTGTTATTTATTTTTTGCCCAGTCACTGACTGGGCTTTTTTGTTTAATTTGCGCAGGCATAAACATCATAATTATACCACCTAACAATGACACAGTACTTGCTGTTAAAAAAGCGGAACTCGCCCCTAATCCATCAAGCCATAATACCCCTGCTATATAAGCACCAATCGCTCCGCCCACACCATAAACACCTCCCAAATACACCGCTTGGCCTCGTGATTGTTGACTAGCGCTAAAATAGTTACTAACAAAAAACATAGAAGCACTATGAAAAAGTCCAAAACTAGCGCCATGCAGTAATTGTGTAAAAGTCAAAATCCAAACTGACTCAGCATATAATGCGACCAAGCCCCAACGAATTGCGGTTACCACCAAACTAAATATTAACAAAGCCTTTAACGAAAAGTATTTAAAGAAGCTACTTGCAAAAACAAACACTAAAATTTCAGCAACCACGCCAATAGAAATAAGTAAACCAACGGTAAAACCAGAATAGGATAAGTCACGTAAAAAAAGAGCAAAAAAACCATAAAATGGTCCAAAGCTTATTTGTAATAGCATGCCACCGGTAAAGAAAGAAAGAAAACTTAATGTCAATAATTTATGTTTTAATGTTATTGAGTGCGCCTTCACTTTATTTATTACGCGCTGAGGTTTAATTGCAATAGTAGACAACAATAAAAGTAATAAAATAATACAACCCATAATAACAAAAGCAGATGTAAACGAAGACTGAGATGAAGTTGATAAAGCGGATTGACTATAGTGCTCCATGAGTTGCCCTGCTAGAAGCGCTAAAACAATAAAACCGATACTTCCCCATAACCGAATACGTGCATAAATTTTACTACTTCGACGAACAGAATTTAACGTAAATACTTCAAGTTGCGGTAATATTGCCGTCCAAAATAGACTAAATAACGCCAAAGAAAAACTAATAGGCCAATAACTATCTAGCCAAAACAATAATGCAAAGCTTAGTAAGGCAAATAACGCCCCAAGCCTAATAATCAGTAATTGTTTTCCTGTTCTGTCTGCTAATATTGCCCATAAGCTTGGAGCCACAATTTTTGTAGCGGTAAGAATTGCAAAAATTTCACCTAATTCAAGAGAGGTGAAACCTTTACCATCTAGAAATACAGAAAGGTAAGGTGAAATTAAGCCGAGAATGGCAAAGTAAAAAAAGTAACTCGAAGATAAACGGGTAAATAATGACAAACTAACTCCTACTTACCCTAAATAAGCTAAACAATTATAATGAAACAATAAAATCTAAACGACTAGTAAACATTTAGCCTTTTGTGATCACTGGCGTACTACAAATAACATCGGCATTTTGTGCTCTGTGTCGTAAATAGTGATCCATTAAGGTTAGTGCTAGCATAGCCTCTGCAATTGGCACAGCACGAATACCAACACAAGGATCATGTCGACCTTTCGTAATAATATCAGTTGCCACACCATTAGCGTCAACCGTTTTACCACTAACCCCAATACTTGACGTAGGTTTCAGTGCTAAATGAGCAATGATATCCTGACCAGAAGAAATCCCGCCTAATACACCACCAGCATGATTACTATTAAACCCCTGCGGTGTTAGTTCATCTCGATGCTCTGAACCTTTTTGATCAACAACACCAAAACCATCACCAATTTCAACACCTTTTACCGCATTAATACTCATTAATCCATGTGCTATTTCAGCATCAAGTCGGTCGAAAATAGGTTCTCCTAAGCCAACAGGAACATTCGTTGCAACAACACTCACTTTAGCACCAATAGAGTCTTTAGCACGCATTACATCACGTAAATGTTGGTCTAATTGTTCTAACTTAGTATTATCAGGAAAAAAGAACTGATTTTGTTCAACTTCTACCCAATTAATATTTGTAAAATCAAGCGTGGCGCCGTTAGCAGATGTGGCTGTAATATCACCAATTTGTGTCACACAAGCTTGTATTTTCATACCGAATTTTTGATATAAAAACTTTTTAGCAATAGCACCTGCAGCAACCCTCATGGCTGTTTCTCTTGCCGAAGAACGCCCACCGCCGCGATAATCACGTAAACCATATTTTTGCGTGTAAGTATAATCAGCATGACCTGGGCGAAAACTTTGTGCAATATTACCGTAATCTTTTGAACGTTGGTCAGTATTTTCAATTATTAAACCAATCGGTGTGCCCGTTGTTTTCCCTTCAAAAACACCTGACATAATTTTAACTTTATCGGCTTCATTTCTTGCCGTAGTAAAACGAGATTTCCCAGGACGTCGCCTATCAAGATCACCTTGTAAATCTTCTTCAGATAACTCAATTCCTGGTGGGCAACCATCAATAATAGCACCAAGGCCTAAACCATGGCTCTCACCAAATGAAGTCACAGTAAATAATTTTCCAAAGGTATTGCCTGACATTCTAACTCCAACGTCTAATTAATTTATTTAATATTTTTAATGATTTTCTAAAGCCGCAGTAAACACAGCTGAAAACTCAACCAATTGAGCCTTAGTTAACATGAAAACTCCATGGCCTCCACGCTCAAAGTTAAGCCAAGTAAACGGAACTTCTTTATATAAGGCTTTAACATGTACTTCAGAGTTCCCCACTTCACAAAATAGCAAACCACCTTCATTAAGGTGCTTGGCACTTTCAGCCAGAATAATCCGTACAATATCTAAGCCATCTTCGCCACAACCTAATCCCATTTCAGGTTCATGCTGGTATTCCTGCGGCAAACTATTTATATCTTGTTGATCAACATAAGGGGGATTGCTGACAATTAAATCATAATTTTGCCCTTCAACCCCAGAGAAAACATCAGACTGAATTGGAATAACTTGTTCACAAAGACCGTGGTTTTCTATATTTATTTGCGCAACATTAAGTGCATCAATGGATAAATCCACTGCATCTACGTCTGCCTCACTAAAATAACTAGCACACGCGATAGCGATACATCCACTGCCAGTACATAAATCTAAAATACGTTTTGGCGAATTGTTTGCGGTAATATAAGGAAAAAAGTGGTTTTCAATTAATTCGGCAATAGGTGAACGAGGTATCAATACCCGCTCATCAACATAAAAAGGCAATTGAGCAAAATAAGCAACATTAGTGATATAAGCAACGGGAATTTGTTCTTCTACTCGACGAGAAAACAAGGCTAAAACATGTAATTTCTCTGATTCAACCAAACGGCATGTCATTATACTGTCATCAAGTTCATTGGGTAATGATAAAGCGTACATAACTAAAATATACGCATCATTAAAGGCGTTATCACTTCCATGACCATAAAATAATTCAGCTTGATTAAATAATGTCGCACCATAACGACAATAATCCGCAATAGTGTGCAACTGGCTTGTGACTTCAATGTACTTCGTCATTAAAAAAAATCCTATAGCTCTTTAGCAATATAGTTCGTCTATTTATTATCTAGACTCAATCAAGATATTCACGCTAAGCATTTAACAATACCCTTAAAATAGGTTGAAGTATAAATCATTGCATTCATTTCTTGTAAAGATTAACAGATATTTTTAAACTGTTATGATGAAAATGAAACATATACTTAAAATATCAAGTAATCTTAAAAAATCAATTGACCCCATTGATGAAAATATTTTTCAACAAGCAATAGGTAAGGTAAAACGATTAAAAGCCGACACCATACACTTTGATAAAAAACTCAGCAAGCCTAAAAACAATTCTCAGTTAAAAAAATATCAGGAAAACTCACAACAAGATAAAAACAAGTCTCTAGCACAGTTTTATTTTTCTGACGAATTTGAACCAAACTTAAACACACAAGGCCCAATGAAATATATCCGCAGTGATGTGGATAGTTTTGAGGCTAAAAATTTACGTCGTGGTGTTTACACCCCTGATTTAATATTAGATCTACATGGTTTAGATCAAAGACAAGCCAAGCAAGAAATTGCAGCTTTACTTTATGCCTGTCAAAAAGAGCATGCCCAATGCATTTGTATTGTTCATGGCCTTGGCTCAAAAGTATTAAAAAACAAAGTCCCTCATTGGTTAGTACAACATCCAGATGTTATGGCATTTCACCAAGCCCCATTAGAATGGGGGGGAAATGGCGCTCTGTTAGCATTAATAGAGCTAAAAGATAAATTTAACAAGTCATAGCCCTATTGAACGTCTACATTTAAACGTCTATATTTTCTAGCTGTACTATTTCAACTAATTGTCCTTGCATCTTTTCAGTATCATAATCAATTACAGCAATTGAACCCGTTGCGAAAATGGGCATATTCGTCGAGTTGGTTAATTCGCCCACTAAGTAACTAACAAAAGGCATATGAGAAATAAATAAAATAGCTTGATTTTGATCAGCAATATTATTGACGGTCAGCCCATCAATAAAATTGTGAACTTGTTTAGTATTGCCAGCGGGGGTAATTAAATCAAATGTTTCTGGAATAATATCATTTGCCCCTACCAACTTGTTTATTGCCAGCAACACATTGGCACAACTTTGTTGTGCTCTAACATAAGGACTTACAAAAATTTTCATCAATTTTGCTAATTCATATTTTGCTATCCACCCCCCCATTCTTTGAGCTTGAATAGCCCCTAGCTTTGTCAGGGGTCTTAGTGAATCTTTACCTTCAATATTTGCTGCCTCTCCATGGCGCATAATAAAAATATACATGTTTTCTCCCGCTTATCGAGTAGATAAACTTACGCGGTTGTTGTTTTTTTGGCTATAGTAATGGAAATATATATTAACTGTTAAGAATAAAATAGACTCTAATTATATCATAAGGTAATTTAGACTAAATAAAGCAATAATAATTAGGAGCCGTGAGTTGAAGAAAAGCCCGAATGATTTAAAAAAATATCAATCTCTTACCTTAAACAATGGGTTGCGGGTTTTATTGATTCATAACGAAGATACCGACAAAAGTGCGGCGGCATTAGCTATTAATGTCGGTCACTTTAATGATCCATCAGAAAGAGAGGGATTAGCACATTTTCTAGAACATATGCTTTTTTTAGGCACAACTAAATACCCTGATGGCAGTGAATATCAAAAATTTATTAATCAACATGGCGGTAGTAATAATGCTTGGACAGCAACAGAGCATACCTGCTTTTACTTTGATATTCATTATCTACACTTTAAAGAAGCACTAGATCGTTTTAGTCAGTTTTTTATTTCCCCGTTATTATCTGAAGAGTTTATTCATAAAGAACGTAAAAATATTGAAGCTGAGTTTAAGTTAAAACTTAAAGACGATGTTCGTCGTTTATATGATGTTCATAAAGAAACAATTAATCAACTACATCCTTTTTCCCAATTTTCCGTTGGTAACACTGACACGCTTGCCGATAGAGATGGTCTGAGTATTAGCAATGAGGTTAATGACTTTTTTGAACAGTACTACCAAGCAAGTTATATGACACTTGCTATTGAAGGACCACAGCCATTAGCCAAACTGCAAAGTTTAGCTGAGTGCATGTTTAGTGAAATTAAAAATAATAATATTGCATTAGCTAACGTTACCCAACCTTTATATTTGCCTGAGCATCAAGGAATACAAATAAATGTACAACCTGTAAAAAACGAACATCAATTAATTATCAGTTTTGCGATGGAAAGCATTGATAAATATTACCAAGATAAGCCTGAATCTATACTCACTTATTTAATTGGCCATGAAGGCGAAGGTAGTATTTTAGCAAAACTGAAGCAAGAGCAATGGGCAATGAGCTTAACGGCTGGGTCAGGTATCAACGGTTCTAATTTTAAAGATTTCAATATTAATATTAGTTTAACCGAGTTAGGCGAAACACATATTGATGATATTATTAGCATCGTTTTTTCTTATATTGGTTTATTAAAATCTCAAAAAATTCCTGTTTATTTTTATCATGAAAAGCAAATCATTGCTGATCTATCATTTATGTACCAAGAAAAATGTAGCCCGTTAGACAATGTTAGCCAACTTGCCATTAATATGCAGCATTATCCCTGCGAAGATTATATATTTGGTGATTATATTATGTCAGGCATGAATGATAATAATATTAATCACCTATTAAGCTATTTAAATGCTGACAATCTTCGTGTTATTCATATTAGCCAAAATAATAATTTTTCAAGAACCAGTTTTTGGTATCAGGTACCTTATCATATAAATAAAATACCAAAAGAAACACTAAACTACTGGCGAACATTATCTACTCCAAACCATAAAAACTATCAAAAAAACAACGATCTTTTTTTACCAAAAGAAAATCCGTACATTACAGGTAATCCACATATTTTTGATAATATAGATAAAAACACCTTGCCAACAAAAATAGAATCAAGCAATGGCTTAGCCGTATGGTACAAACAAGACACTACATTCAAAGTACCCAAAGGCTATATTTATATTGGCATAGACTCACCTCTTGCAATACAAAGCGTTGCTAATATTGCAATGACACGCTTATTTGTAGATTTGTATACAAATACTATCGTTGAAGAAAACTACGACGCTGAGCTTGCTTGTATTCATTACCATTTATACGCTCATCAAGGTGGTATTACATTACAAATCTCTGGCATCAGTGAAAATCAACCTAAGTTATTACAAAAACTTTTACATAGCTTAATTCACCACGGAATAAACGAAAGAGACTTCAACTTATTCAAACAACAATTAGTCAATCAATGGAAAAACAGTGATAAAAGCAAGTCTATTTCACAGCTTTTTTCTACGCTAAGTTCCCTAATGCAACCAAATAACCCTTGTGCTGACGACTTAGCAAAAGCATTAACAACAGTTAGCTTTTCACAATTTCAAAAATACAGTAAACAACTCTTTGAAAAAGTCACCTTAGAAGTATTAATTCATGGTAACTGGTTAATAGAGCATGCCAATGACATAGTCAGGAATATAAAATTAGCCTTCAAAAATAAATATCATGGCGAATATGCTGTGCAATGCCCTGTTATTGATATTATGAATAAAAAAACACTGGTTCACCCTCTAACAATACCAGAGCATGATCATGCTACCGTTATTTATAATCCACTGCGTACCAGAGATGAAAATTTAGTAGCCTTAGCTATGGTAACAAGCCACCTTTTATCGCCTTTATTTTTTCAAGAAATGCGTACTAACAAACAATATGGCTACTTAGTTGGCGTAGGTTATGTGCCAATAAATCGTTATCCAGGGATTGCTTTTTATATTCAATCTCCTCATACCGATGCCATCACCTTAACTAAAGCTATTGATGACTTTATAAACAATAGCTTAGACACCTTAAACGATTTGAGTAATGATGACTGGTCTCACCTTATCCATGGTTTGGCTGGGCAGTTACAAGAAAAAGATAATAATCTAAGAATTAAAAGCCAACGCTTTTGGTCAGCAATATGCAATAAGGATGTTCACTTCACCCATAAAGCACAACTGGTTGAATCCATATTGTCTTTAAAGTTTCAAGACGTTATCACATTCATTACAAAGCAGCTGAGGTCAATAGCAATTCCCGATAGAATCATTCTTATGTCAATGCCAACAGAAGAGCCTGCATTGTTTCAAAAAATAAAACACACATTAAAAAACAATATCAACCTAGTTGATACAACTGCATTTACTAAAAAAGGTCGAATAAAATATTAGCCCTGCCAAATAAAAAGCAATTAAACACGATAAAAATCAATTCAAATGTAACAAAAGTTGACTTAAGGCAGTACATCATTTCTAATGGTCTGCCACATGCTTTTTTTGTCTAACGCTATTTATGTTTATAAACAATTTTTTCACTACTATAGCTAAGCTAGGTTAAACTGTGTTTTCATATTTTTTTAAGGTTATTACTATTTATGTATTAAATCTTATTGTTGTTGATAAATTATTTTCTCTTAACGCTCTCAAAAAGCTCATAATATTTATTTTCTATGCCTCTTTTTCTTCTCATGCTATTACAAATGAACTATCGAGTGATGTATCAGAAATAACAGAAAACACCAACATCGAGTCTACAAGCACACAATTAAAATTTACGCAATTATCTACTTTACAAGGTTTATCCAACTCAAATGTATTTGGTATCACACAAGATCACCAAGGTTTTATTTGGTTTGCCACTGAAGATGGTTTAAACCGTTTTGATGGTAATAACTTTGTTACTTACCGACACAATATTAATAATAAAAATTCAATCACTGATAATGTAATTCGTAAAATTTTTATCGACAGCGAAAACACGCTTTGGGTTGGCACCGAAAATGGTTTAAGCCGTTACAATGTTGAACTTGATAATTTTGATAACTTCAAACATGTCGCAAATGATGACTCATCTTTAAAAGATAACGTAATTTGGGATATTTTTCAAAATAAAACCGATAGTTCAATCAGCAAACAAAAAAAATCGCCATTATGGATATCAACATCCGAAGGATTACATACTCTTTCTCCCACAAGTAATGTTAATAATATTAAGTTCAATAGAATAAATATACGTGACCATAATGATAAAATTCGAGAAATAAAAACTATTTTTCAAGATAAACAACAGAACTATTGGCTAGGAACCTTTGACAACGGCATTCACCTTCTCAGTAAAAGTCTTAACTATATAGGCTCACTAACACAAGCAAATAAATTCAATCTCACTATTAAAGCTAACGCATTATTTGACATGAAAATAATCGATAATCAATATTGGTTAGCGACTGACAATGGGTTATATATTGTTGATGATCGCTATCAACTCGTTTCACACCTCACGGAAAAACCTAAAGAAAACGATAAAAGCCAAGTTTTATTATCGAATAAAATTAGAAATATAGAACAATTTGACGAAAATCATGTTTGGCTAGCTACACACAATGGTTTAAATACGGTTAACTTATTAAATAACGACATTAAAAGCTATCAAAAAAATAACAAGTCAACATCTTTGAGTGAAAACTGGCTCATGGATATACACCGCGATAATAACGACAATATGTGGTTAGCAAGTTATGGAGGGGGGCTAAATCAATACTCTCCCTTAACAGAACTTATTTTTCATGGTTTAACTGATAATAATGACAAAAAATATAGGGTAGAATCTTTTGTTGAAAGTCCTCAAGGTACTATTTGGTTATCAACAGAGCAAAATGGTTTATTTAGTTTATCTAATTCAAAAACATTAACAAAAATCAAACTGAATTT
>Ga0193955_1000096_pt1 | contig 55193 bp, 50 predicted proteins | sample BB_6_MG_FD_140343 | JGI IMG/M metagenome (GOLD analysis project Ga0193955, IMG submission 140343) | Microbial mat bacterial communities from the Broadkill River, Lewes, Delaware, United States - BB_6_MG | ecosystem: Environmental > Aquatic > Freshwater > River > Microbial mats | place: USA... | reverse complement strand
CCATATCTGATTTTTCATCAAACGCGCGTGAGCTAATATCATTTAATAAGCTTTGACCAAGTTCTGCCGCTTTAACTTGTAGTATTTGGTCTGCACTTTTTTGCTCGGTTGGGGCTATCAATATTGAAACAATCGATAAGGATATTGATAACACAACGATACCGACAATTAACTCTATTAACGTAAAGCCAGAGGCAAGTTTAGTATACTTTTTTGATAGGGCAGTAGGTCTATTTCGCATGAATATAACCCTCTGATTCGATCTCTATTTGCAGTGGGGTATCGGTTCCGTGTTGAACATTGATGGTGCAACCGTTATCACAATCATTTTCTAAAGACGTATTTGTGTTAGCAACGGGTCGTCCCATACTATTAAACGTTACTGCACTAGGGTTTGATTTTCCAGCTATACCAAAATTAACAGTATACTTATCTTCAACAATAAACCCTGTGGCATCAGGCTGCCAATTATTTGGAAAAGTTATTTTTGTGCAGTCAAGCCTATCAGGGGTACCATAACGTGAAACATTGAGATCATTATCAAAAATTAGTTGATGACAATAGCCCTGGCCCATTGCAGCTAAAGCTGTAGAGTCAGTTTGCTGCATTGCCCGTTGCTGAGTTAAGCGCAACGCGGATATTAGTTGTGCACGATGTGTATGAGCTTCATAACTCGCCGTTCCATCAAATTTAGGTAACACAGCAACAGCAAGTATTCCGATAAGAATAATAACGGTAACTAATTCTACTAAGGTAAAGCCAATCTGATGTTTATTCATATCAATTATGGTGTTTTTCAATCAAAAAAGGAGAGCGATGCTCTCCTTTTATTATTTTTAAAGTTTATTAACAACCAGGGGTTACTGTAATAACAGGTACATTACCTTCTGTTATTGCCTCTTGATATTGAACAGAACAGGCATCTTCCGCCGCTGGAGTTGTTGGTTTCTTACCCTTTGGATATACTAAAAAATAAGCTGTTGCGCTACTTCCCTCAGCGCCAACTTGAGCTACCTCAAAATCATTTGTAATATCAATTTCTAACATATTCCCCCAATCAGTAATATCATTAGTAGGATAACCAAAATGAACGGCTACAGTAGTACCTGTAGCCACAGTCACTTCTTTATTAGCAGTGAAATTAGCTTTTTCAGTACCCGCAATTAGTGTTTTAGAGTGAACAAGTGTTGAGGCACTTTGCATAGACGCCTTGATCGCTTTTAAGGTAGCTTCATGTGCGTCAGCCGTTAAGTTTATAAATTTAGGCGCTGCAGTTACCGCTAAAATACCTAAAATAACAATAACCACCACTAATTCAATTAATGTGAAACCTGTTTGTTTATTCATTGTTTGTCTCGCTGCATTTTTCATATTAAAGCCCTACTTCTATTTTGGTATTTTTAAAATTAATTATCTTTTACGTAAACGGTTACCGTGCTAGTAGCTGGTTGGTAGGTAAAACTTTTGCCTGTGGTTATAGTACCTACGGGGGTTGGTGCTAAATAAACGCCACTTGTATTACGTTCTAAACTTTCTTTTAAATAATAATGACAGGTTGAATCTTCATTATCGCCTGACTCACTAGCATAATAACGCATTGAGCTGTCTGTATTTAACGTAGTGATTGAGTTAGTTATATTCGGTGGTTGTTGTAGTATACTCTCCCACACATCAACACAGTTAGCAGCATCAAAGCCTGTTCCTAACCCTGCTCCATCATTTGAAACCGCAACTGAACCTGTAACATACCCTGGGCGAATCGTTGTCGTCTCTGTTGTCAATATCAATTGAGTACCATCATAATTAACGCTATTTGTTGTGCCTACAGTCGGCCGTCCTTCGGCTTCCCACTGCGCTCTAGCTAATGAAATAGCCGTTGCAAAACCTCCCGCCATACCTTCAATATTTGCTTGCTTGGCTTGTTCTGTTAAGTCGATAAATTTAGGGATAGCCGTTACTGCTAAAAAGCCTAATATAACGACAACAATGACAAGTTCAATCAAGGTGAAACCTGAAGATTTTTTCACGCGCATTTTATTACTTACATTCACCATATTAACCTCTCAACGACTTACTTATATTTGATTGTAGCAGTGATTTATTTACTAAGTCACTTATTTAACGCTATTAATTGTACTTTAAATTCAAATGGAATATCAAAACACTAATTTATTGTCATTACCTTGCTCACTTTACCTTTCACAGGGTTATACTGAAAATAACTTCCGTCTTGTAATACGTAACGACATTCACTATTTTTGCTATTTGATTCACTATAAAATGTATGCACCTCTACCGCACTCACCACCAGTTTTATATTTCTAATGGGCACTTCCATTATTAATTGCCAAATAGCTTCACAAGACAATTCAGCTTGCTTTACGTCTATCCAACCAGCTTTATTCACAGGCACTGCTTGTTTTTTTTTGCTGAACAAAGACGCCACATAAACTGTCCGGGGTTGTTTATCCATCATCCATTGTGCATGTACTGCATTCACTTTGGTATTAAAGGTTTGCGCTATAGTAGCGAAACCCGCTTGCCTAAATTGTGATTCGTTTTTAATATAAAAATTAATAAAAACGGCCATTAATATGCCCACAATGACCACGATCACAATAAACTCTGCAAGCGACATCTCCTTTTTTTCGCTGTTTGTTGTCATTTCATAAAGCCTCTGTCAGAATGAATTCCAACCTATAATATTTTATACCATATGTGGTATTATTTACCCTGCATAGCTGATGCCATATCCCACATTGGTGTAAATATACCTAACGCTAGTATTAATACCATCACCGCAACCACAACCAATAATATGGGTTCTATTCTAGCGGTTAAGGTACTTAAATCGTAATCAACTTCTCGCTCGTAATAATCACCTACCTCTTTTAGCAGTTCATCCACTCGACCCGTTTCTTCACCTACGGCAATCATTTGCAAAACCAATGGCGTAAATAAATTACTGGCAATGGCTGAACGTAATAAACTTTCACCACTTTCAATGGCTATTCGCATAGCAATAATTTTTTCTTGCATAAATTTATTATCTACGGCGTCAGCAACAAGCGTTAACCCCGTAGTCATTGGGATACCTGACTTTAAAATAATACCAAAACTATGAGCAAACCGAGCTAAAATTGAACGTTCAATAATACTGCCAATAACAGGTATCTTGGTTTTACGTTTATCCCATTGGTAGCGTCCGTTTTTAGTTTTCAATGACCGTATAAGCGCAAAGTAAGCCGCGATACAAGCAAAAAGCATATACGGCCAATAATTCAAAAAAAGGTCAGAACTAGCAATTAAAAATTTTGTTGCTAAAGGTAATTCAGCCCCCAATTTTGAAAACATATTGGCAAAAGTAGGAATAACAAAAATATTTAAAATAACCAATGCCGCAGCAAGCGCTATTAATACCATTGAAGGGTATCTCAAAGCTGTTTTAATGCGCTTTCTAGTCGCCTGTTCTCGTTCTAAATAAGACGTTAATTTCAAAAATGATTCTTCTAATTGCCCTGTATTTTCACCAACATGAACTAAAGAAACAAATAATGAACCAAAAATATTAGGGTGTTGGTTTAACGCAGAAGATAAGGTATATCCACCTTCCAATTGACCACTTATTTCAGTTAAGGCTTTTTTTAATGTATTTGATGTGCTTGCGTCAGCCATACCATGAATAGCACGCAAGATAGGAACACCTGAACGCATTAACGCATACATTTGCCGTGAGAATATGATCAACTCGTCAAGTGAAACCTTGTCGAAGCCAAAAATTTCGTTAACATTTTTACTTGCAAGGTTATTTGATGAATTTTTGCTCGTGCCAACAATAGATATGGGCGTAATATTTTTGCGTATTAATTGCTCCGCAACAGCTGAGGTATTATTCGCTTCAATAGTGCCCTTAACTTGGCTACCACTGTTGTTACGACCAATATAGTTAAATGATGCCATTTTTATTTATTATGCCTCTTTGCGCATTGTATTTTTACAAGCAACTTATACTCTATACCACATCAACCGTTTCTACTAAGCGTAGCACTTCTTCTACTGTGGTAATACCTTGTGCCGCATAATCAAAGGCAGCAAGTGCTAATGGAGTAAATGTTGGGTTTTCTTTTGATAAACGCGTAAAAACTTCTGAGTCATCACGCTTTAGCGCAGACATCATTGGCTCGTTCATTTCTAACAACTCAAAAACCCCTATTCGGCCTTTATATCCCGTATATTGACAACTTTGACAACCTCTACCGTGTACAAATTTAGTCGTCTTGACTTTATCACCAGCTAGGTTGGTCAACCATAATAACTCTTGTGCTTCTGGTTGATATTCCTCTACACAACTTTCGCAAACTCTACGTACCAATCGTTGTGCAATAATCGCACGCAATGAACTTCCCACTAAAAAGCCAGCAGCCCCCATATCGATTAATCTTAACGCACTCGTAATCGCATCGTTAGTATGAAGTGTGGACAACACTAAATGACCTGTTAATGCGCCACGTAAACCAATTTCTACCGTTTCTTTATCACGCATTTCACCTACCATCATAATATCGGGATCTTGACGAAGTGCTGTGCGTAATACGGCTGAAAAAGTTAAGTCTATTTTGGGGTTAACTTGTACCTGATTAATACGGGGCAAGCGATACTCAACGGGGTCTTCTACGGTTATTATTTTTTTACTGGCGACATTGAGTTCACTTAAGGCGGCATAAAGGGTAGTTGTTTTACCGCTTCCTGTAGGTCCTGTAACCAAAACCATTCCATGAGGACGGGTAATTTGGTGCCGAATGCGCTTAATAAATTCATCTGGCATACCTGTTTGGTCAAAAGAAAGTAAACCTGCGGATTGGTCAAGTAATCGCATAACCACAGACTCACCATATTGCACAGGCATAGTTGACATACGTACATCAATACTATGACCCGATATTTGCAAATGAAAACGGCCATCTTGCGGTATTCGTTTTTCGGATATATCTAACCCCGCCATCAGTTTTAAACGTAAGACCATTGCCGAAGCTATTTTACTTTCTTTTAAAATACTTTCTTGCAAAACCCCATCAATACGTTGGCGAATACGCAATTGGCTTTCATCGGGTTCAATATGAATATCTGACGCACGCATTTGTACCGCATCTTCAAACACAGACTGCAGTAATTTACCAACGGTTGCATCACCTGTTTCGTCAACAAACGAAGTTGATAAATCAAAACTTGATGACTGTTCATATTCTTCTTCAAGTTGACTGGCAAAAGATTCTATGTCAGCTGTTCGTCTATAAAGACCGTCAAATGCATCAAACATTTGTGAGTCCATCACTACAGCAAACTCTAATCGTTTAGGGGATAGTATTTTTTCTAGTTGATCAATTGCGTTTAAATCAGCAGGATCACTCATACCAACAATAACAGAGTCACCTTTGTCTTCAATAATCAGCGCCCGTAATCGCCTTGCATGAACTTCTGATAATAAATTAGCACTTTCAGTAGGTATACGTCGTTGACTAATATCTAAAAAAGGTAGCCCGAGTTGTTGCGCTAAAAACTCTAACAATTGTCGCTCAGAAAGATAATTTAACTCTATCAGTGTATCACCTAATTTCCGACCCGTTGTTTTTTGGCTATTTAACGCCTGCATTAACTGTTCATTAGTAATAATATGCTCATGAACGAGTAGATCGCCTAAGCGCATTTTTAATTTAGGAGCTGCCATGATTAATATCCCCCAACTAATCGTATGAAATCAGGTAAACCTAATTGAACCAATAAATCAGTCTCTCCAACTGAGCGCATTTTTAATTTGGGAGCTGTCATCTTCTTTATTCTCCTAAAGCTTGCATACGTTGCTTAGCAAACTTAACTGATGATGCGGATAAATCTGCTTTAGTTAACGCAAGTGCATAGGCATTAACGGCTAATGAAAATTGGCTATTTTTGTCATAAACAATAGCCAAACCCAAATACCAACGACCACTATCAGGTTGCATTTTAATCAACACTTGATAAGCCATTATAGCACTTGAGTACTGATCTATTTTTTGAGCGATATTGGCAAGCATCACTTGATATTCTTTTTGTTCAATTGATGCTAACGGCTTTAATGTATTATAGGCTGCGGTTTCCTGCCCTTGCTTAAGTTGTATTTGAGCCTTCATTAAACGCATTTCACTGTCGAATTTATCAATTGCTATCCCTTGAGAAAGTAAGTTAACAGCCTGTTGGTATGCTTGTCGTCCGAACCATAAAGCGGCAAGCTTTTTACGGGCTTGTTTTTGATTGGGGTCAATAATGAGAATATCTTCAAATAATTGTTCCGCTTTAATGATGTCATTATTGTTGATTGATTTTTCGGCTCTTGCCAGCTTTTGTACTATCAATTCGCTTGATGTTAACTGACGTCGAGAAACAGATATTTGACCACGTGAGCCGTTTGCTTTAGCTGTTGTATTTGTTGGTGGTAGTACTTCAATATTTACAAGTTCAGTACCAGCGAACTGTGTTTGTTCTATGACTTGTGCCTGTTCTGTTACCTGTGTTTGCTGAATGTGTTCTTTTTTATCAAGTTCATCACTAATATTAGGTGCAAACGTTCCACCTTTCGTCGGCTCTTGTGTGGCTTCAGCCTGAACTTCACTCTGTGACCGTTGTGCAATAGGTAGGGAGCTAGGTTTTGTTTCTGGTTCTAATTTTGATTCTGGTTTTAATTGCGCTTTTGACTGATGAACTAAATTAACAATCGCTTTCTTTTTTACTTCTGCGGGTGCTTGAAGTGCTATAGCTTGAGCCTGCGTTTGTTCTTCGTGTACGGGAGTTGTGGTTAAGTTAACTAGTTTTTGCTTTTTAGGAGCACTTTGTATTTGAGTTTTTTGCAAGTTCCAAATATAAAAACCAAGCGCATTTAAGCTTAGCAATACGGCTGTTGTAAGTAGTATTATTTTCAATGTTGCTGTCTTTTTAGGAGCAATAGATTGCAGAGATACACGTCCTGGCTCTGGTGCACGCTCCTCTAAATCTTTTAACATTTGATTAATAACACTCATTACACTGTCCCAACAAAATAAAAGGCATATATAAAATATCCTAGCAGCGTTAATGTTAAGCTAACGATGACAATAGCAGCGGTTTTTTGTATCCAACCATAATGGTGGACGCTATCTTGACGACAACCAATACTCTCGGTGTCTTTTATTGCGGCCTTAAGCTGCTTTGTTGTGACTTGATATCCACCTTGCCCATAACTTAACATTAACATTTTATGGCATAACACATTGACTAAACGCGGTATTCCTTTACTGGCTTTTGTAATTTTTTTACAAAGTTTTTCAGAAAATAATGCTGCCCCTTTATAACCTGCAACTTGTAATCTGTGTTGAATGTATTGCTGTACCTCTTCATTATTCATCGCTCTTAACCGATAAGAAAAAGTAATACGTTGGTACAATTGTCTAAATTCTGTTTGCGCTAAACGCTGATCTAACTCAGGCTGAGCAAATAACACAACCTGCAATAACTTACGTGTTTCTGTTTCTAAGTTGGTAAACAAACGAAGTGCTTCTAGGCTTTCAGCTGGTAATGCCTGCGCTTCATCAAGAATAAGTACAACAGAATGTCCTTGGCTGTGCAATTCAAGCAATCGATTTTGAATACGTTGTGTTAATAACTGAGCAGACATGCGTTGTGCTTGCTTTACTCCTAACTCAAGTGCGACAGCCCTTCTAAGCTCATCTGGATTCAAATAAGGGTTAGGAATATAGGCTGTTACAAAATGCTCGGGGATTTCATTAAGTAATTTACGGCACAACAAGGTTTTACCTGTGCCAACTTCACCCACTACCTTAATGAAACCTTCACCTGTTTTTAGCGCTGTCATCAACACAGCAAAAGCTTCATTATGTGACTCAAGCGCTAAAAAAAAATGTGTATTTGGCGTCAGTGTAAAGGGAAGTTCTGTTAAGCCAAAATGATACAAGTACATAAGCGCTAATCTATTTTATTGGTTTACTGAAACATCTTCTTCAGGAAACCATTTTTTTAATAATGCTCGTGCATCTTGCAGTTGTGTATTCCATGTATCTTGACCAATCACAACAGGTTTAAGCAAAATAATTAATTCTCGTTTTTGAGTCGAATCAGTGACACTTTTAAATAAACCACCAATAACTGGAATATCACCAAACAGTGGCGTTTTAGACTCTTGGTCAATAGTGTAGGTTTCAATCAAACCACCGATAACGACTATTTCTCCTGATTTAGCCCTAATAATAGTATCAGACTCTCGAACGCGGCTTTGTGCTAGGGGTAAAATTAACTCTTCAGCGCCCAGTTGAATTGTTTTGTTTTGCTCGTCAGTTACCGTAACCGATGGATGAACATGCAAAATAACACTACCATCTTTATCTATTTGGGGAGTAACGTCTAAAGCAATACCTGAGAAAAACGGCGTTAACTCAACCTCTGGCGTTGTGGTAGTTGACGTGCCCGTTGTGGTAGTGCTTGATACATCCGTAACAAAATATTCATCTTCACCTACTTTTATCACTGCTTTTTGGTTATTCGTTGCGGTAATTCTTGGGCTAGATAGCACTTGCACATTACCTTGGGTTTGAAGTAAATCAATGACACCACTAAAATCTGGGGCAGAAAAACTCAATGAAGTAGCACCGCCAATATTGCTTGATATGGCATTACCATTAATGTTACCGCTGGTGCTGAATGTAAAATCAGTTTTACCTATACTCCCTAGCACTTCGTTCCAATGAACACCTTGTTGGTATTCATCGTTTAAAGTCACCTCCATTATTTTGGCTTCAATAATGACCTGTCTATGCAAATGACTTTCAGTTTCAGCAATAAATTTTCTTACTGCCTCAATTTCTGCTGGCAATCCTCGTACTGTCACCAAGCCAGCTTGAGGCGACACAATAACAGAACGCCCTGCCTCGGTGCCAACAAATGCCGTTAGGGTTTCTTTTAGCTCTACCCAAAAATCAGATTCATTTTCAGTGTAAATATTAATTCCGCTATTGCCTTGACCATTTTGGCTATTTTGATTGTTGCTACTACGGTTGCTACTGCTATTATTGCTATTATTGCTATTATTGCTATTACTACTACCCCCGCTATTAGGGTCGTTCTCTGACACACCACCAGAATTAATACTCGTGCTAGAAGTACCAAAGCGCTTCAAAAACAAATAATTTAACGCAAATGTTTCTGTGCGAATTCCTGCGGGATAAACTTGAATAATATTATCTTTAATACGAATATCATAACCATAAATAGCTTCAATTACCTCGATAGCTTCAGTGAGCGTTACGTCAGTTAAATTCAAGGTAATACTACCACTTACATTAGGATGAATGGCAACACTGTAACTAGAACCTTCTACAATCGCGGCAAAGAAATCTTTTGCATCAACTGATACAGCAGAAATCTCAAGTCTTTTTTCTGATAAAAGCCCTTGTTTAGCTTGTGCTAAACCTTGCTGCATTAACTCTTGTTGAACTGAGCTAGGTACTTCTGTTAAAGCTTTAGGAGTATTCAATGTTTCGGTTTCATTAATGGCTTGCGCTAACTCATTCTTCATGTCGTCAGGAGAGTTAGGTATGCTTTGACAACCTGCCAATGTTAGCAACAGGGTAGAAAGGGCTACTTTTAATTTTGGCTGTTTCATAATTTCATTTATCTTTATTATTTTCATGGTCTAACATTAAATCATTCAATGTAGGCTGATCTGCTATTCAACAATTAAGCAATAAATTTGCTTCTACAAAAAACACTTCGCTTTCCTATTTGAAACACAGAGCTGTGCTTTTTCACCTTCATCCTACTTGGCTACACTCACTTTTATAATGTTGTTTTTAAACAGAGTTAATTCTATTCGATCAGCTTCACTGCGTAATACAACACTGTGTGTATTGATTTCAGTTAACTGATACTCGCCAATATAATCTTTAACTTTCAAAACATTACCACTAATTACAACAGTATGAACACCATCACCATAAATAATTGACTCTAACACCAATGTTTTCCCTTCAGGTGTTGTTGACGTTACCCCTTTATGACCAAAAGGACGTGTTGGGTCAACCTTAGCTGAAAAAGCCTTATTTACCATAATTAACAGAACAATTAACAATAAATAACTATATTTAAACACCAACAAACTCCTTCTTAGTGCCCAAACTATACATTTGTATTTCTAATTCGCTATTAGGATATTCAATTACCTTGAAATTAAAATCTTGCCAGAAAAACTTCCACGAAAGCTGCTCAAGCCGTGACAAATAGCTTTGCAAATCAAAATAACTGCCCGACAGTTTAATCTTAAAACCATGACGATATAAATTAACCCCTACAGGCAGTTTGTTATCTAATGTTGGCTCTGTCGATATTTCGGTTGACGATTCTGGTGATAACGCTGCTAGATCTTCTTGTGATTGTATATTAGACAAAAGTGGCTCTGCACCTAATAATTCAAAAGAAAGCAACGACACGTTTTTTTCAAGTTTTAATAAATCCAATAAAGCATATCGCATTTGCACAGGGCTAATTAAATCACTGGTTAAACTTAATAGTTTTTCATCTATTTTTGCCAACTTCACTTCATACTGTGCAATTTTATTATTAACGTCTTCATTTGGGTCACGTTGTAAAGCAGCCTGCATTTCTGCATTCATAATATTCAACGTTTGGTTACTTGTTCGCAGTTGCACAATTTGTTGAGCCGACTTTCGATTTTCAAATATTTTTGCATCAATAAACAAATAAAAAGTAATAAAGATGATAGCAACTAACCCTGTCAGGATAATCAGATATTGTTCACGGGGTGTTAAGTTAAGATAATCGTCACAATACTCTTGCCATTGTTTACTCATGACTAGGCGCCTCTACTTTTGAGCTAACCATAAATTCAGTTATATGCTGTTCATTTTCTGATAATTTAAAGTGCGAAAACGACTTGCCCGACAATAATGTCGAATTTTCAAAACCAGCTAGCCAAGCTGGTACGGCTTCAGGTGTTAAAGCTACACCAGAAAATGTCATATCGTCATTATTGATATTAATCGCCATTAAACGAATATCTTGATGATGCGAGTTAGCTAGGTCTCCCATCGCACCCGCAAAACCCGCTACATAGGTATTACTACCATTAGTTAATTTTGTATGCAGCGCTTGTTTGGCCTTCATTACTAATTGAAGTGTTTCAAGTTTGTCTGATAATTCTCTGTCAACTTTACGAGATGATAACTGTGCTGTCAGTGAATTTTGTAAATTGGTATAGTCGCTATTCTCTTGTTGTAAAAAGGTTAACTGTGTTTGAAGAGTTCCCTGAGTGTAATGCGTTTGTAAAACCCAGCCTAACATAATCAATAGTGTAAAACCCCAAACAAGAACAACCCGTGGTAAGGTCAATAAAACCTTTTTAGGTAAAAGCTCTGGTTGTAATAAATTAATAGTAAGTTTGCTAGCGTTAACTGTCATGTGCTAACTCCTGCAAATGCTCTGCTGCTCTTGCTTCGCTCATGGTTGCGCCTATCGCTGACGCATATTCACGCCGAGCTTCATAGGGTTTGGGTAAAGCTAATAAGCTAACAGGCAAATGAGAGTTTTCAGCGAGTTTTCGAGCAAAAAAACTTTCTGTTTTCATTGGTAGTAACACTTTAACATCTTTAATAGGTGCTTGCTTTAATTGTCGTTCAAAATAATCTGAGGAACGTTGAATTTCTAAGGCAAAACTATCAATGACAGTCATCGTTAACTCATCTTCAGATTTATTCGCTATCTGGCTAAATCCATGTAACCTGCGGTGAAAGTATAACTTTCCTTTCTTGATTATCAATAGCACGACTTCTTCATTGGGTTGTTGGCATACCAATAGGCAAGCATCATTTTGTATTGGCAATAAATTAGCAAAAGCAAATTCAGCCGTTATGATACTTGCAACCTCCATGTTACCTGCGTTTGCTGCACTTACAATCTGCTTAAGGTTATCTAATGGTGAACAAACTACATTAATTTTTTCTTTCCCTCCTACAAGCACAGGGCCATCAAAATAATCTAGCACCATGTTTTCAGGTGAGATACTCACCAGATCTTTCACTTGCCATTTCAAGGCACTATTTATTTCAGCAGCAGGAACTGTTGGTTTATCAACTTGCACTATTTGAGATTGCTGCCCGTTTAGTACTATATGACATTTTCCTACCAGCCCCTCGTTCGCTTCTGCTTCAATGATTGCGACCGAATAATTTAATTCATGAACATTAAGCAACTGAAAACTTGTACCCGTTGCCTCTTCTTCAGACGAAACCGTAGCCTTTATACTAGGTAGAGAACATATTGCAACAGAGTTATGTTGCAGAGAAATACCAACCAACTGATTTGATTGTTTTTTTGCTAGCCTATTTCTTATTTTTGTTAGTAAAGACATTTATCAGTGCTGTATTCTTTTGAGTTAAGATATTAAAATAAAATACTAAAAGAGTATTTAAAAGAAGTACTTTTAACAATATCCTTTATTGGCGTATGCCTGCAAGTATTTTCGCTGACTTATTACCTTTATCAAACCAGAATGTACACGTAATGACCATTTTATCTGAACTACAGCCTATACATCACCCATTGTTTGCCCATTACAATGTGCAAGTTCATGTGAAACGTGATGATAAAATTCACCCGATTATTTCAGGCAATAAATGGCGAAAACTAAAATATAATTTAGTACAAGTAAAACAAAGTGAGCACATAAAAGGAGTTATTAGTTTTGGTGGAAGTTATTCAAATCATATTCATGCGTTAGCCTTTGCCTGTTATCAGCAAAACATTCCTTGTGTTGGCATTATTCGTGGCGAGAAAAACTATGCCAGTAATTTCACTTTATCTTGGGCTAGACACTGGGGCATGAAACTGCATTTTGTTGATAGAAAAACATACCGACGTAGACACGATAAAAGCTATTTACTGAAATTACAGCAAACATTTCCTGATTATTTTATTGTGCCTGAAGGTGGTAGTAATACATATGCTATTTCAGGGGTTGCTGAAATAATCACTGAGTTAAACCAACAAGCTAATTTTGACACATTAATCACACCTACAGGCAGTGGTGGTACATTAGCAGGCCTTATCACTGGTGATTACAATACAAAGAGTAAACAACATAAATTATTAGGTATTGCCGTATTAAAAGAGGCCGATTATTTAGTAGGTGAAATACACAAACTAATTCCCCCATCAGCAAAAGAACATGATACTTGGCAATTGCTTACCGATTTTCATCGTGGTGGTTATGCTAAATTTAGCAATATTGATGTTAAGCAACTTCTTGAGTTTAACTACATCACAGACGTTGATTTTGAACCAATATATTCAGGAAAAATGATCCTAGCTTTTCTTGATTTACTTAAACAAGGTTATTTTTCTAGTGGAGAACGTATCGTATTATTGCATACTGGTGGCATGCAAGGTATTGGAGGCATGATAGAACGCGGGGTTTTAAGTGCTAAACAATGGTCAATGCCTGAGCAAGTACAGCACTTATAACACCGTATAAAACAAAAAACCGTAACAACATAAGCTATTACGGTTTTTATACGATTAATTTTTTACTGCACGAAAAAGCTAGTTTAAAGCTGATCGTATCTGGCCGCTTACCACGCCCATGTCGGCTTTACCTTGCATTAACGGTTTTAATACAGCCATTACTTTACCCATGTCAGCCATTGAGGTGGCACCGGTTTCAGCAATCGCATTATTTATTAACGTGCTAATTTCTGCATCGGTTAACGGCTGAGGAAGAAAGAACTGTAATGCAGCAACTTCTTCAGCCTCTTTTGCAGCTAATTCATCACGACCACCGTCGGTAAACATCTTAATAGACTCTTTACGTTGTTTAACCATTTTGGTTAAAACCGCAATAACATTGTCATCAGTTGCTTCAGTATTGTGATCAATTTCTGCTTGTTTAACAGCAGATAGTGCCATACGAATCACACCAAGACGCAATTTGTCTTTAGCGCGCATGGCATTTTTCATTTCATCTTTGAGTTGAGCTAGAAGTGACATCTATTTACTCTCCAAAGGTGACTAAGGACATTCTTAAATAGAATGCTTAGTACATGCGAACGTGACGAGCGTTCTCACGAGAAACTTTTTTTGCAGCACGTTTAACAGCAGCTGCTTTTTTACGTTTACGTTCCCAAGTTGGTTTTTCATAACATTCGCGACGACGAACTTCTGAAAGGATTCCTGCTTTTTCACATGAACGTTTAAAACGACGTAAAGCTACGTCAAATGGTTCGTTTTCTCTTACTTTAATTACTGGCATGTACTTTTTTACCTTAGTGTGTATCTATATAAATCGGTGTTGAACTTCGGTTTTACTACTTATTACAGCGAAAATAACCTTGTTTACACCCGCTCTATCAAAAATGGGTGACGTATTCTACTGCTAACCACTAAGTAATGTAAAGGATAATTCCTTTGTCTGTGCAAATATACTAGCGAAATGTCATTAGGGCAGGTAAAATCCCCCTACTTTTTATTAAAAAATCAACTTTATGCGAATTTTAGGTATCGAAACCTCGTGCGATGAAACTGGCATTGCTATTTACGATGATGGTCAAGGCGATCTCCCTGAAGGTATATTGGCACATCAATTATATAGCCAAATAGCTGTACATGCCGATTACGGTGGTGTTGTTCCTGAACTTGCTTCCAGAGATCATGTTCGTAAAACTATTCCTTTAATAAAAGCAGTACTAAAAGAAGCGAATTTAACCCCACAAGATTTAGACGGTGTGGCATATACGGCTGGCCCTGGATTAGTAGGCGCATTATTAGTTGGCTGTTCAATTGGTAGAAGTTTAGCCTATGGCTGGAATTTACCGGCTGTGCCTGTACATCATATGGAAGGTCATTTATTGGCCCCCATGTTAGAAGATGATGTACCCGAATTCCCCTTTGTGGCCTTACTTGTTTCTGGCGGACATACCATGTTGGTACGCGTTGACGGTATTGGTCAATATAAATTACTTGGCGAATCAGTTGACGATGCTGCTGGCGAAGCTTTTGATAAAACAGCAAAATTATTAGGACTAGACTACCCAGGTGGCCCTGCATTATCGAAAATGGCTGAATCGGGTATTACAGGCCGGTTCAAATTACCACGCCCAATGACCGATCGCCCTGGTTTAGATTTCAGCTTCAGTGGCTTAAAAACAGCCGCAGGTACATTAGTTAGAAAAGAATGCACAGATTTATCAGGTAACAACCTGAGTGAAAGCGCACTTAAACAAACCCATGCTGATATTGCTAATGCCTTTCAGCAAGCTGTAGTAGATACGTTAGCGATAAAATGCAAACGGGCATTAAAACAAGAAAACTTAAATCGCTTAGTGATTGCTGGTGGTGTCAGTGCAAATACAGCATTGCGTAAAAAATTAGCGGTTACCACCCAGAAACTTGGTGGCAGTGTTTTTTATCCAAGGCCAGAGTTTTGTACGGATAATGGTGCAATGATTGCCTACGCAGGTTTACAACGATTAAAAGCAGGTACTCATGCAGACTTAACTTTTAAAGCCAACCCTCGTTGGTCGTTGGATTCACTGCCAGCGGTATAAAGCAGCATAAAACCACACACTCATACATTCACAATTTCCCCAAAGCATCACTGATTAATTTTGGTAGAAATTTTATTCTCTGTGCCATTAAGTAAACGTGAAATATTATCTTTATGGCGCCATATAATTAGCATACTTAGCATTAAGGTAGGATAAACATAAATTGGTTTTAGTAAAAATACATAAAGTGGTGCAAATGATACAGTGACAATTGCTGCTAAACTTGAATATTTAGTCAGTTTAGCCACACTTACCCAAGTAATAATTAGCAACACGCCTAAACCTAACCCTATGGGTAATAAGGTTCCTAAAGCAGTAGCAACCGCTTTACCTCCTTGAAAATTAAAGAAGAGTGGGTACATATGCCCTAAACATGCCGCGACACCAATAAATCCAAGATAAATAGGCTCTACTTGCAAAAAATAAGCTCCCCACACAGGTATAGTACCTTTCAATATATCTAAAAATAATACAGTGGCAGCCGTTAATTTATTGCTTATTCTTAAAACATTAGTTGCTCCAGGGTTTTTCGAACCTGTGGTACGAGGATCTGGTAAACCAAGTATTCTACATACTAAAATAGCACTAGAAATTGAGCCTAATAAATAAGCAACAATGATCATGGCAAGCGTTAGTAAAAACATATTAATAACAACATAACAATAAGAATTATCAGAAAAATAACTATTTTATCTATTCTATCTTGTTATCTGCTAGTTTTTCTACACTTGCACAGGTAAACTCGCTTTTTATTTTAAAATAATTTGAAAACAGGAAGCAAATGGACAAGGTTTTTATCAAAGGGTTAACGATTCAATGCACCATTGGCTTCTTTCCTTGGGAAAAAGAAATAAAACAAACATTAGTTATTGATGTTGAGATGGCTTGGGATACCTCTAAAGCTGCGCTAAACGACGAGCTGAATAAAACGCTTGATTACGCTGAAATATCTCAAGCCATTGAAATATTTGCAAATGAAAACCCTGTTGATTTATTAGAAACATTAGCAGAGCGATTGGCTGCTTATTTACGTACACAATTTAATATTCCTTGGTTACGACTAACACTAGGTAAACCTGGCGCAGTACATAATGCGACAACTGTTGGTGTTAAAATTGAACGCGGTCAGCTTGAACAAAAAACTGATGATAAATCAAACTAACTGATGGCTACTATATATATCTCTTTAGGAAGCAATATTGAACGTGAATATCATGTTCAAAATGGTCTTAACGCATTAGCAAAAGCATTCAACATACCCTTTGAAGAATTAATTTTATCTTCATTGTTCGAAAGTGAAGCCGTGGGCTTTAACGGCAATGCTTTTTACAATATGGTTATTGGTATAAAGACCCAATACAGTGTTGACCAAGTTGTAATGAAATTGCGCGCTATTGAAATTGATTATGGACGTACACTTGATGCTAAAAAATTTAGTCCAAGAACCCTAGATCTTGACTTATTACTTTACGATGACTTAATCATTAATAAGCCAGCACAATTACCTCGAGACGAAATAGATAAAAATGCTTTTGTACTTTGGCCGCTAAGTGAAATTGCCCCTAAGCTTATTCATCCAATAATCAAGGTTGATTATCAAACACTTTGGCAAAACTATAACAAAATAAGCCAACAACTCACTAAAGTGGAAAATTGTTGGAATTCAATAAAATAAAAGGAAAATAGAAAACCTTATGAGTACGTTAGAGATCATTATTTTGGCTTTATTACAAGGCCTAACCGAGTTTTTACCTATTTCTAGCTCTGCCCATTTGATCTTGCCTTCACAAATTTTAGGCTGGCAAGATCAAGGGCTAGGTTTCGATGTTGCGGTTCATGTAGGTACATTATTGGCTGTAATGTTATATTTTCGAAAAGAGCTGGGCACAATGTCTGTGGCATGGCTAGGTACAATACATATTGGTCCAGCTAAAAATAGCACAGACACTCAAATTAAATTTGAAGGTAAACTCGCTTGGTGGATTATTTTCGCTACGATACCCGCAGGGTTATTTGGTTTACTTGGCAAAGACTTTATTGAAGAGCATTTACGTTCGGCGCTTATTATTGCACTAACGACTTTGTTATTTGGTTTTTTATTGGGCTTTGCTGACGTAAAAGCTGGCCATCGAGAAACTCACAAACCGTTAGAAAAGTTAGGACTAAAAGGTGCTATGCTTATTGGGTTAGCACAGGCAATTGCCCTTATTCCTGGCACTTCTCGTTCAGGTATCACGATGACAATAGGTTTACTGCTGGGTTTATCTCGCGATAATGCAGCCCGTTTTTCATTTTTATTATCAATTCCTGCTATTGCAATGGCAGGTAGCTATTTAACACTGAAATTAATTTTGTCAACCGAAGGCGTTGATTGGCAAGCCATTGGTTTAGGTAGCTTAATTGCTTTTATTAGCGCTTACGCTTGTATTCATTACTTTCTTATTCTACTAAATAAGTTAGGCATGATGCCTTTTGTTATATATCGTTTAATTTTAGGCTTTGGCTTATTATGGTTTGTAATTGGATAATCAACCCTTACTTAATAGTAACCCTAAAAAATAATTTACATCGAACAAGAGTGATTAAAATATGACTGCCATTACCTTAGAAAACTTTCAACAAATTGTGTTGGAAGAATCAAAAAACAAACTCGTGTTGGTCGCTTTTTGGGCACAACAAATTCCTGAAAGTGTTGAGTTAAAAGATAAATTATCAGCAAAAACAGCGCCTTTTACAGATCAAATACTCATGGCGTCGGTAGATTGCGAAACACAACAACAAATAGCACAACAATTTGGTATTCAGGGCTTGCCTACCGCTATTTTAGTTAAAGATGGTCAACCCCTTGATGGTGTTTCTGGCCCACAAACAGATGAAACTATCGCAACATTTTTGGATAAACATTTACCAAAAGAAGAAGATATATTAGTTGCCAAGGCTCAATCTGCTTTAGCTGAAAATAACTTAAATGATGCACAAAATGCAATATTGCAGGCATATCAACTTGATGACCAACGCGCAGATATTAAATTACTATTAATTGATGTGTATATTCAAACAGGCAAAATACAAGAGGCACAAGCCTTGATTGACACCATAAAACTAGTCGATCAAGACAGCTATTACAAAGCATTATTAGCTAAGTTAGAGCTAGCAAACGAAGCCGCTAATTCACCTGAGATACAAACCCTAGAAGCCCAATTTGCAAACAACCCAACAGATATAGATATTCAACATCAACTTGCCAGCCAATACAGTCAAGTTAATCGTTATGAAGATGCGTTGAAAATTTTATTTAGATTAGTGCAAGCAGGTGATGAACAAACCAAAGATAAAAGCAAAACACTTTTTTTAGATGTCTTAAAAGCGTTACCTGATGGTGACGTACTAGCCACAAAATATCGCCGTAAACTTTATACGTTAATGTATTAACCTAAGTCACGTAAAAAGAAAGTTGCGAATTATGAGATGTCCTTTTCATACTATTCAACTCTTCACTCGCAACTTCTCTACGGTAAGTGTTCACTAGCCAAGTAGTCATGTGACTGCATTTCTTGCAAACGGCTTAAGCAACGCTTAAATTCAAAAGCTAAATTACCACCACTGTATAGTGATTCCATTGGCATTGCTGCAGACATAATAAGCTTTACATTTCGCTCATAAAACTCATCAACTAAGGCAATAAAACGCCTAGTACTGTCATCACTTTCTTGACCCATTTGTTTTACATTCGCTATTAACACCGTGTGATAAAGTTGACTAATTTCCATATAATCACTTTGGCTTCGAGCACTTTCACAAAGTACAGAAAAATCAAAATACACAATACCATCCGCAACACAAACAGTGGGTAACTGTCGATTATTTATCTCAATATCAACATTTTTCTTACCTTCTTCATAAGACAGCTGTTTAAAATAAAGTTGCAAATTATCACTAGCGCGTTGATCAAGTGGAGAATGGTAGATTTCAGCCTGTTCTAACGTTCGTAATCTGTAATCAACGCCACTATCAACATTAACAATCTCGGTGTGCTCATTAATCAATTTAATGGCAGGTAAAAATCGTTCACGCTGTAAGCCATTTCGATACAATTGATCAGGGATAATATTTGACGTTGCTACTAAAATAACATGGTGAGCAAATAATTCTTCAAATAAAGTACCTAAAATCATAGCATCCGTAATATCTGACACAAAAAATTCGTCGAAACAAATAATCCGCGTTTCTTCAGCAAACTTTTTGGCAATAATTTTTAAAGGATCAGACTTTCCCGTCAACGCTTTTAGTTCCTGATGAACTCTGTGCATAAAACGATGAAAATGAACACGCATTTTATTTTCAAACGGAAGGCAATCATAAAAAGTATCAACCAGATAGGTTTTACCTCTACCCACCCCTCCCCAGAAATACAAACCTTTAATAGAGGTTTCATCTTGTTTTTTATAGACTTTTTTCCAACGATTTAATACTTTTTTAAAACTAGACACTTCTATTGGTTTAGTTTGTAAATCTTCGTAAAGTCTTTGCAAATGTAATACTGCATTTTCTTGAGCAGCATCAAAAAGAAAATCATCTTTTGTTAAATCTTGTTTATATTTACTAATAGGAGAAAGTTTAATCATGCGTGAACCATACTTGGCTTGTCTGTTGTTACTTGAAAAATAAAAATTGCCACATATTTTATTGATATGAGAAGTTATCACTACACAAAACTACGTTAGCATTATATTATTGTAAACTATAACTGAATTAATTAATCACAAATTTTATTTTCAATATATTTAAGGTATTCCTATGACAGTCGTAAGCGCATTAATCATTTTTGTTGTTGGCGCGATTATTGGTTTTTTTACCAATCACTTTTTGTCTTCTTCAAATCAAGAGCGACGTAAATTATCGGAGCAAGTGAGTAAAAGTGAAGCCGCTTTATCTCAATATAAATTGGATGTTGCAGATCACTTAGCAAGCTCCGCAAATTTGTTAGAACAAATGAACGAAACTTGCCAAACCGCAATGAAACAAATGGAAGAAAGTACTCAGTTATTACAACAAGTAACAACGAACGATGTTGACGGTATGCCTTTTTTTTCACAAGAGACACAAGATCAATTGGCACAAACAGCGGGCTTAAGACACCCAAAACGTGTTGCCAAGCCTGAAGAATCAAATCCTCAAGCCCCACTTGATTATTCAGGTGAAGCGAGTGGTTTATTTATTGACCAAAAACAACAAGACAAATCATCGGTGAATTGAATTATTTATTCTTTTCCTTATGAATCAGAAATATAGTGTTACAAATGCTCACAAGGCATTTGTGAACCAAAGGTTTTTTGCTTAGTCTATTTTGAGGTATATTTATTTTATATTAAATTAATTAAATTTAGTTTTAGGAGAATTATTTCATATGAAAAAGCTATCTACTGTCTCATTATCCGCTTTTCTAAGCGCTGTATTACTTTCTAGTTCACTTGTACCAATCGATGCCCACGCCTACTCTATTTGGCCAAGCAGTGTTGATGATAAAACATTGCCAAGCCTTGCGCCAATGTTAGAAAAATCTACCCCTGCGGTGGTCAGCATTGCCGTAAAGGGAACTCATGAAATAAAATCAAATATTCCTGAAATTTTTCGTTTTTTTGGTAATCGAAGTCAAAATCCCAATCAAGTGCATCAACGTCCCTTTCGTGGTTTAGGATCAGGCGTTATTATTGATGCGAAAGAAGGCTATATTGTTACTAACAATCATGTTATTGAAAAAGCAGATGAGATTTTAATCACTCTTAAAGATGGTCGTCAGATTGAAGCGAAAAAAATTGGCTCTGACGCTGATAGTGACATTGCTTTATTGCAAATTGATGCTGACGAATTAACTGAAATTAAGATCGCTGATTCTGACAAGTTACGCGTTGGTGATTTTGCCATTGCTATTGGTAGTCCATTTGGCTTAGGTCAAACCGTTACGTCTGGTATTGTTAGCGCTTTAGGCCGTAGTGGCCTGAACATTGAAGATTATGAAGATTTTATTCAAACTGATGCCGCGATAAATAGTGGCAACTCTGGCGGTGCGTTAGTAAATTTACGCGGCGAGTTAATTGGGATAAATACAGCTATTTTAGGCCCCAACGGCGGGAATATTGGTATTGGCTTTGCAATTCCAAGTAATATGATGCATAACTTGGTTAAACAAATTATTGAATTTGGCGAAGTACATCGCGGTGTATTAGGTGTTTCAGGTCGTAGTGTAACGAGCGAACTGGCGAAAGCAATGGAGTTAGAAACCAATCAAGGTGGCTTTATTGAACAAGTAATGCCTGATTCAGCAGCTGATGAGGCGGGTATTAAACCAGGTGATGTAATTACTAAAATAAATGGTAAGTCTATAAGAACCTTTAATGAGTTACGTGGAAAAATAGGCTCGATAGGTGCTGGTAAAGAAGTGGAATTAACGGTTGTACGAAATGGTAAAGAAAAAGCATTTGATGTGAAGTTAAAACAATCACAAGCAAATAATGTAGCTGCAGCTTCAATTCATCGCATGTTTGAAGGTGCCAAACTAGAAAACAAGAGCAATAACGCTGGTGTTATTGTCAGTGACGTTAAAGACGGCTCACCAGCACAGGCTGTGGGGTTACAATCAGGCGATTTAATTACAGGTATTAACCGTACCCGTATTAATAATGTGGCTGATTTACGTAGTTATTTAAAAGATAAAGAAGGTGTTTTTGCCTTAAATATTATTCGTGATAATTACGCTCAATATTTAATGATTCGGTAGGCGCTTTATCTAGTACGGTTCAGACTTACGTAAAAAGGCTAGTGAAAACTAGCCTTTTTTATTTAGCCTGTAATAAATTTAATCAAATTGCTATAAGCGCTTCGTAGCCTAAAGTTTTGTGGTAAACTCAAAAAAATAAAAATAATTATCATTATGACAATAACGACCCTACTGGAAAATATCCTTTGAAACTAAAACAAACATTAAAGTACATAATAAATTCTGTTAGTTATGGAGTATTATTCGCGGTTGCTGTGTTATTACTAGCACCTAATTCAAATGATAACACGCTGATAAAACAATTATTACGTTCTGAAAAAAAGACACCTCCTCCACTTTCTTTTGCAAAGGCCGTGAGCATTGCTAGCCCTGCCGTAGTGAATATTTATTCTGAAGATATACAATCAAGCCCTGGGTATGGTAGAGAAGCTAGAAAAACAACCACATTAGGTTCAGGTGTTATTATGGAGTCTAATGGTTATATTTTAACGAATCTACATGTAATTCAAAATGCAGATCTTATTCATGTTGTTTTACAAAGCGGCTTACAATTTCCAGCACAATTAATTGGTTTTGATCAAGTCACCGATTTAGCTGTTTTAAAAGTTAATGCGAGTAATTTACCTTCCATTCCACAAAACAAAAATCAACAACCGCTTGCTGGTGATATTGTTCTCGCAATTGGAAACCCCTTAAATTTAGGTCAAACAGTAACCCAAGGTATTATTAGTGCCACAGGTCGTAGTGGCTTAAGTAACACCAGTTATTTAAATTTTCTACAAATGGATGCCGCAATCAATAATGGCAATTCTGGTGGTGCTTTAATTAACACAAACGGTGTATTAGTTGGTATTAATTCAAGGAAATTTACCGAGTCTACCCCACAACTCAACGTACAAGGTATATTCTTTGCTGTACCTTATCAATTAGCGGCTAAAATAATGCGACAAATTATTGAAAATGGCCGCGTGGTTCGTGGCTGGTTAGGTATTTCTGCAACACGTTATTTAACGGATACTAAAGGAATTGTAGTTGAATCTGTTAGTCCTAGTAGCCCAGCGCAACTAGGAGGAATTCAAGCAGGAGATGTGATCTACCAAATTGCAGATCAACCTATTAATAGTATTGTACAAGCATTAGACATTGTTGCAGAAACAAGCCCAAATACCGTATTAGTATTTAAACTTTATCGTCAAGGTAAAAGTGTTAAAACAAACATCACTATTGCGGAATTTAGCAATTAACGCGCTTTAGCGTAATCATGTCTGATTAGATTATTTTTTATGCTTGGTTTTATTACTAATATAGGCTTCCATTTCACTAGCAGGCATAGGTTTCGCATAGTAGAAACCTTGTCCGTAAGCACAATCCATTTTTTGAAGAAGCTTAGCATCTTCAGCATTTTCAATTCCTTCACCCACCGTTGCCATATTTAGGTTAGTAGCTAAATCGACAATAGTTTTGATAATGGCTCTATTGTTTTCATGCTCATGAACATTATTGATAAACGATCGATCTATTTTTAACACATCAATAGGAAAACGGTGTAAATAACTTAAACTAGAATAGCCAGTACCAAAATCATCAAGTAGTATTTTCACCCCCAAACGCTTTAATGCTTTCATATTAGACAGGACTATTTCTGTATTCTCCAATAGAGCGCGTTCTGTTAACTCAACTCTTAAATTTTCAGGTTTTACACCTGTTTCCGTTAAAATATTTTCAATATCCTTAGGCAATGTAGGACTAAAAAACTGATTACAAAATAGGTTACAACTAACATAAAGATCTTGGCAGGATAATGCTTCTTGCCATATTTTTAACTGCTGACATGATTTTTTCATTATTTGAAAATCAATAGCTTGCACTAAATTAGTTTCTTCTGCTAACGGAATAAATTCATCAGGAAAAACAAAACCACGTTTGTCACTCGGCCATCGAGCTAACGCTTCAAAACCTTTTACTTCTTCATTTTCTAATCTAAGAATAGGCTGATAATAAGGAATAAATTCCTCATTTTCAATGGCTTCCCTAATGTTTGCTTCAAGTGTTAAGGCATTTTGTACCCTTTGATGCATACTCGCATCGAACACTTCATAGCGCCCCTTACCACTGTCTTTAGCATGATACATTGCTGTATCAGCATCTCTCAACATGGTATCAGCATCGTCATAGCGAGTATCACTGAACAAAATACCAATACTGGTACCTGTAAAAACTAATTGATTATTAATCACGAATGGTTCTTTTAAAAGCTCGGTAATTCTCTTAGCAATTTCAAAGGCTTCTCTATCCGAATCTAAGTCTTCTATTAAAATAACAAACTCATCCCCACCCAGTCGAGCTACGGTATCTTTTGCTCGTAAAATGGCAGACAGTTCAAGTGCAATTAATTTTAATAACGTATCACCAGCATGATGCCCTAAACTATCATTTACTACTTTGAATCGGTCAAGGTCTAGGAATAATATAGCAAAAGATAATTCAGGCTTACGCTTGTTACAGGCAATCGCATGATTTAATAAATCAACAAATACGCCTCTATTGGGTAACCCTGTTAAGTTATCATGTGAGGCAGTGTGCTTGAGTTTCTTTTCAACCTCTTTACGTTGTATGATTTCTTCTTCTAAGGCTAATGTTCTTAGCTTAACCTGTTGCTCTAATAGCTCATGACTTTGCCTTTCTATATCAGACGTTTCACGACGTTTAATCGCAGAAGACACATGATTAGAGACAAAGTTAAGTAATTCAGCATCTTGCTGGCTATAAGTTGTTTGTGGCGTATAACTTTGAATAACCATTACCCCTAATAACTTACCAGAATATCGTAACGGAACACCTAACCAAGAGTGTTCGTTAAGGGTTGGTTTTCTGGTTTCACCTTTTTGGTATAACGCCTCCATATCTTGTTTAGATAGCAAAACCGTTTTTTGCTGGCGAATAACCAACTCAGAAAAATGATCAGATAACTTTCTTGTTTGAAAAAAACGTTGTGAGTCGCTTGTTCCTTCATCAACAACATAGACATACTCTATGGTATCGTCATCTTGATGGTATTTAGCAATAAAAAAATTGGTCGCATTAATCAATTGACCGACAATATTATGCACTTTTGAATAAAACACATTAATGTCAAAACTTGCATCATTTGCTAATTCAGAAATACGGTACAAAGATTCTTGTAATAACTCTGATTTTTCACGTTCTCGTATTTGTGCCATTAACTCTTGCGTTCGAGCATTTACCGCACTGGTTAAGCGTTCTTTATCCTGTAAACGAACCATAGCGCCAACCACATGCTGCCCTGCAAAAGTTAACATATGTAGATCTTGTTCTGAATAGCGTGTTTCTTCGGAATAGCTTTGCACAACCATGACACCAATCACTAAATCATTGTGTAATAATGGTACGCCTAACCAATCTGTTCCTGTGGTGCCATGGGGTTTAATTTTACCATTTTCTTCTAATTTTTTTTCTAACTCTGGCGTGATTAATAAAGGCTGGGACGAATCTATAATTAAAGAAGTAAAGGAGCCTGCATAATCTTGATAGTCAATAACCCCAACAGGGCCTTCATCTTTTTCATCTACATAATAAACAAACTCTAAGGTAGAAAAAGTTTGGTCATAAGTCACAATGAAAAAGTTTTCAGCGGTCATTAATGAACGAATAGTACTATGCACCTGCGGGTAAAAATGAACTAAGTCATCGCATTCTTGAGACAATCGATTTAAATTAAATAAGGCACTGTAACGCAGTTGCAAGTTATTATATTTTTCTTGCAGCATTAGCAACTTAGCGTCGTAATCTTGCTCTTTTTTATTCTGTATAACAGTATTCCCATGTTTTTTTGATTGAACATCAGTCATAAATAAAAATCGCCATCTCAACAACTTATCATCATTTAATTACATAAAACTTTCAGATAATCATAATGAACTTTTATTAACAAAAAATCCACTTTAGCAAACTTGAATTACTAAAACTTAATGTATTAATGTTTATTTGCTTCTGTATTCATTTTATTTTTTATTTCTTCTGTTTTATGTTTGTTACCGCAAATAGCCTGTTGTTTTTCATCACGATAATAGCGAACATCAATACAGTCTTGCTGATATCTACGCTCAAGTTCAGTGCGAATTAAAGGCTGACCTTTAGCATTCACTATTTGACGTTGTAAAATTTGGCATTGTTGTATTTGTTCAGACGCTAAAGTGACATCTTCGCAAACATCATTACTGCTAGAACAACCCATTAAAATAAACGTAAGGCTTATAGCGGAGCAAAAAGATAGTTTCATGTTGTTAAATTTTATTTAAAGGTTAAATGATTTATATCAGTATATAACAAAGTCATGTTAATCGTTATAATTTGTTAACAAGCAGATCAAGTGATTTTAGTTGATACCTTATAAAATTCTCATCAAATCATTGTTTAAAGCAATTGATTTACTCTCTCCTACCATCAAGTTTTCATCTAACACGTAATCTCCTATCGAGGTTCTATGTAAAGCAACGACTGGATTATTAAAGCGACCAAACATTCTTTTTATTTGATGATAACGACCTTCCATTAGGCTAACTTCGGCTTGGTAAGGTGAAAGAATCTTCAAAATAGCAGGCTTGGTTGTTATGTTTTCAAAAGCAAAGTACATGCCTTGTGAAAATGCTTGAATATAGTCTTCAGTTACGGGGTTTTTCAACGTGACTATATAGTGTTTAGACACTTTACTTAACGGAGATGTTAAGTATTCAGACCAACGACTATCATTGGTAAGCAAAACCAATCCAGAGGTATTTAAATCTAACCGCCCGACTATATGTAAGCTGGCTTTTTCATCATCGGTAAATGAAGTTCCTAACAAGTCTATTACGGTACTGTGTTTATCATCTTTGGTTGCACAAACAACACCTATAGGCTTATAAAGCATGATATATAAGGGTTTGTGCTGTTGAATGATATTATTATCTAGTGATATGACTGAAAATTTATTAACTGCTTGAGCAATGTCAGTTGCAATAATGCCATCAACCGAAATGCGTTTTTGTGCGAGTAAAAGGCGAACTTTTTTTCGGTTAACTGCACATTTTTCACTAATAACACGATCAAGTCGGGCGCGATTTATTGACATGAGGGAGCAGATTTTATTAAAGTAAATGAATATAATTTCTAATCAAAAAGAGCTTAATTTCAAATCATTAGCAATTAATTGAAGTAGTTTTTCAAGTTTAACATACAATAACCCTTCAACTAATTTGGTTTGTTGATTTAGCATAGTTAATTCCGTATCTGTAATTGCAATGTAACAAATTAACACTTGCTCTTTTACTGCTGCATCAAAATAACCAAAGGCATCATCACTATAAGTATGCACGGCTTGATGAGCTTGGCGTTTTTTTTGAGTAAGGAAGGTTTGTGGTGTTTCTATATGTAGCCGAACAAACCAAATACTATCTTCGTCACTGTACCAATTAGCAGTCATCGTTTGAAAGTTAAACTGAGCCTCAAGTTTGTTACTTATCGAGATGATTTTAATGAATTGTTGTGCTAATTCGTCACAAACTTGAATTGAAATTGGTAATTTTTCTGGCATGTTTTATAACCAATTAACAGTAAAATTGAAATGACAAACATGGTAACAAAGTCAACTAACGTTTTAAATATTGATTAAAATCTATATCGCTACAACCAAGCACCACTTTAACTCGATTTGACGTACCTAATTTTTTAAGAATAGACGAAACATGGGACTTAACTGTAGTTTCAGAGATATGCAAATTAAAACCAATTTCTTTATTCGCTTCGCCTTTAATCAGGTGTTGTAGCACAATTAGTTCCCGACGGGTAAGTAAAGCAATATTTTCAGGCGAAGCTTCAAATTCTTTTTTAGTTGTGGCTACATTAGCTTGAGCGCGCATGATATCTGAGGGTAAATACATATTTCCTTGAAAAACACTTTCTATCGCTTCACCAATGGTTTCTTTTGAAGAAGATTTGGCAATAAAACCTACAGCACCATAAGAAAGCGTTTGTAATATTTTCTGTTTTTCTTGTTCCGCAGACACAATCACAATGGGAGTTGTTGGACATTGATTCCGTAAGTCTAGTAAACCATTAAGACCTGACATACCAGGCATATTAAGATCTAATAATATTAAGTCTATTTCATCGTTCTCTTTAACACAGGCGAGTGTTGACTCAATATCTTCAGTTTCATAGGTGGTAGAACCGGGGAATTTGATGCCGATAATATTAACAATGGCGTCTCTAAATAGCGGATGATCATCTGCAACTAAAATTTTGTACATAAACCAACGACCGAAAAATGAATAACTAACTAACCATAGCAAATTACCCATAATAAAGTAACCCTCCTATAGTTGTAGAAAACCCATCTTTTAGGTATATAAATTGATTGGTAAGTAGCAGAAAAATTATCTCTGCTACTTTTTTTAACTTACTTTTTTTCGTTAAATTTTTACTTAATAAAAAATTAGAAAGTTACAACGGCACCAATTGAGATGACGTTATTCTCTTCTGCCGTTAGATCCAAAGCATTATTATTATCTATTTCAGTTTTGTTTAATTCAGCTACTACAGTAACTCCAGGAATAACTGTTCTGAAATAAGAGATATTGGTATTACTACTTTCTGTCTCTACTGCATTGTCATCTATTGTCGATTGACCGTAAGATAATACAAAACGGTTATCACCCATTGTATAAGAGGCTTGTACTAGGTAACCATCAGTATCAATCGTGTCAGCTCCAACAAACTGATCTAAACCTGCAACATGACCTACACCTTCAGCGCTAAAACCAGAAGCCGTTAGTGATACACCTGAAAATTTAACGTTAACACCATAGCCAACACCTGATTGATCTTGATCAACACCCGCAACTTCACTTGATTGTGACATACCGTTAACCCAAGCTTTTAATGAACCTTCATCAAAAGTCGTGTCGTAGGTTAATTCAGCTTCAAAACGGGGCATATCTTCATCTGAATCAGCAGATAACTTATTAGGGTCCATAATACCAACCGCTAATTTAAAGCCGCTCATATCAGGTGTTCTATAGGTAATTTGTGCTTTTGGAAAAGCATAAGTGTAACCCGTAGCAATGTTACCAAAAGAGACATTACCGCCATCAACTAAACCAAGCGTGTTAGATGTTTGACCATAACCCAGTAATAGTTCATCGCCAAAAATATTAGCACGGTTAAATAAACCAAAATCTTTACCCAATAACACTTCACCGAAGTCACCACTTACTGTGGCATAAAATTGACGAACATCAATTCCTGTTTGCGTACCAGCAGCTGTTGCACCGCGACTTGCGTCTGTATCACTAAGAGTAACCCAAAAAGAAGAACGCGTAGCGACTTTATAATCACCTACTTGGTTGCTAGAGTTTAAACCAATATAGCTTGGTAAGAAGCCAGTTCTCACACGTGACTGTTTGCTGTTTGTCTCTGCGCCAGCAGCATCAGTCATGTCAGTATCACTGCTAGAATAAAAGATGTTAATTAGACCATCGGCTGTGAAAGTCATTCCTTCATCGTTATTATACAATTCAACTGCAGCGCTTGCGTTAAATGCTGCCATAGCCAATGTTGCTGTAATCAAACTTACTTTAAATCGTTTAGTCATTTTCATGCTTCCTGTTTTATCGTTATTAGTGTTCAATCATCATAAAAACAACGTTCCTTAAAGAGAATCAGTCAACTTAGGCAAATTAGCTGTGCTTTAGACGTAAACAAAAAGCTTAATGCTTTAGTAGGAGCAAGGAGGAGAAGATAAAAAAGAAGTGTGTTTTAACAGCTAGTCAGTTTTCCAGAGAGTAATGCTGGAAACCTTGTCATCAGTTGCATCTGCCATTTTAGCTCAGACACGCCCGATTCTTGGCGTGGTTTAGGTATATCTACATTACATTGATGAATAATGCTACCAGGTGAGTCACTCATAAAAAGTATTCGATCAGCTAGATAAATAGCTTCTTGTAAATCATGGGTGACAAAAATAACCGTAGTACCTCGTTGTTCGCACAAGTCTATTAACAATTGTCGTAATCGGTTAGCTGTTGGTGCATCTAGCGAATTAAAGGGTTCGTCTAATAATAATAAATGTGGGTTTATCGCAAAAGCACGCGCAATACTCACTCGCCGTTGCATACCGCCAGACAACTGACGTGGAAAATATTCCCCTTTACCAGCTAACCCCACTTGAGTGAGTAAAAGTTCAATTTGAGCATACTGGTTGGGTTGTAAAACCAACGCTATATTTTCTCTAACTGTAAGCCATGGCATCAATCTGGGTTGTTGAAAAATATAACCAACTCGATAGGGTTCTTGCTTTTTTTCATCATTCTTACAGTAAGTAATGAGGTGTCCATCGCATTTTTCAATGCCACTGATCATATTAAGTAAAGTGGTTTTTCCACACCCTGAAGGACCAATAATAGCAACAAATTCACCGCGTTTTACGCTAAATTCTACCTGCGCCAATACCGTGTTATTACTGTTAACGTTATTATTAACATAATGCTTATTTTTAATAACGACATTCAGTTCAATCAAAATGATTACCTCTTGCTACCAGTTTATCAAAAGGTTTAAAAAAGAGTATTTCAATAAGCAAAACAATCAAAACGAAGGCTAGGGTATAAGCAAGAATTCCAGCAATATCAAAAAACTGAAATAATGTATTTAGGGCAAAGCCTACACCATCACTTCGCCCTAGCAGCTCAACCACTAAAACAATTTTCCAAATTAAAGATAAGCCAGAACGAGCAGAGGCAATAATATAAGGATAAAGTTGCGGTAAAAACACCTTAAAAAAAGTAGCACGGGGTGATAATTGGTAAACTTTAGCCACCGCTAATAAATCCTTATCAACAGTTCGGGCTCCCTCTCTTATCATCACAACAACCGTGGGTACTTTGTTAATCACCACTGCCGCAATCGCTGCTGCTTCAACTAAACCAATCCATATGTAACACAGCAAAATAGTCACTAACGCTGGTATATTAAGTAAAATAATAAGTAAAAAATCAGTAAACTTATTTAGCCATGCATTGACACCCATCAAAATTCCGATAATACCACCGAGCAGCATAGCAATAGTAAAACTCAATAACACGCGCCGTAAAGTGATCAGAATATTAGTTACCATGTCTCCTTCATTGAGGTGAAACTGAAAGCTATGGATCACGGCAATCAGCGAAGGAAAATCTGAGCTATCTAGCAACCAAGACGCACCTTGCCACGACAGTGCAAAAAAAGTAATAATTGAAAGTTTTGTCAGTAAAAAGGAAAATAAATCTTTAGACATTCCCATAATAGAAGTACCTCTCCTAACAAGATGTGTTTCTACATTACTTTGTGATTCAGCTAAATTCTTAAAAAGAAAAAAACTCATTAATCAGCCTTTGGGTATAAAGTTAAGGTGTTATTCAATGAGTTTCCCTGCCAAAATGTGCCTTCGTGTAATGCTGTCGCTTTACCTACTAACGCACTCCCCCCTTGCCTTGATAATATTTCAAATATGCGTTTACTTGCCTCTATTTCTTTACTCGTAAATTGAGATAGCAAGCCTGCACGATAATCATCCATCAACGTATTAAATACAGTATCATTTTCTGCTTTAATCAAGGGACGAATACGATGCCATTCATCTTCAGAAGAAAATAATAGTTGCTTGGCTTCTGCTGATGCGTGTAAAAATCGATTCAAAGCTTCGCCATTTGTATTAGCCCATGTTTGATCAAATACCCAACCTAACAATGGAATTTGAGCATTTATATCAAGCCCATTAAGCATCTCAGGTATAGTAATAAGTTGCTGAAATCCCGCGGCTTTGAGCCTAGCACCGTAATGCCAAAAATTAATCACTGCGGCTAAATCTCCTCGCAACATCAATCGATTTAATAACGGGGGTACAGCAAAGGTAGGTTCAGTTTCTTTTTTTAAATCAAGCCCATATTTTTTTTGACTGTAAGCTTGAAGTAATAACCAGCTCTTATCAACAGCACCGCCAGCAATGCCGATCTTTTTTCCTTTAAGATCGGCTAAAGACTCAATACCTGAATTAGCATCTACGTACAACCCACCCGTTGTCATAGACGTTGGAAAAATAGTATAGTTTTTTTGCTCAAAACGTTGACGATTTACCCAAAGCCAATCCGTAAGAATAATATCAACGGCATTGCTTTGTAATGCTACTGCTGACGCATTTTTGCTGGCTAACGGTGTTACTTCTAAGTTAAATTTATATTTTTTGTCTAACTGGTGATGTTTTATTACATCAATTTCCCAGTTAACGGTACCAAATTTTAGTACACCAACACGAACAGTAGGTTGAGCCTGCACTTGAAGCGATAATAATATAAATAGTGCTATGCTAAAAAAACATTTATTCATGTTGCTTACTCTTTTAAGTTTTAACCCGTACCCTATTACTCATTTAATTAAACGCATAGTACGCATTAGAATCAAAAATTAACACTCATACCAAGGTGAAGTGCACGAGGTTGTCCACCAAAGAAGCGATATGAATTAAAAGCATAATCAGCGCGACTGGCATATTTTTCATCCGTTAAGTTTTCAACACGAGCAAACAATTTAACCTGACTATTTAATTGCAAACTGCCCCTTAATTGCCACAAATTATGACCTGCATATTCATGTTCATTGGCTGGATCTAAGTAGTAATCGCCCATATGTAACCACTCTAATTCAAGCTTAGTGTCAGTTGTTGGTAACCAACTTAATCGGGTATTAGCAAGGTGTTTTGGTGCGGTATCAATCTCATTACCTTTTATAATCCCACTGTTTAGACGGTCCGATTCATATTCATGCTGGCCGTAGCTATAATTTACCGCTAAGCTGATATTGTGGCTAATATCATAATTAATACCTAATTCAAGACCTTGATGTGATGTTTCACTATCCGTTACGTTTAAACCTTGCGCATCACGAAAGAAAAAATTATTCTTGGTCATATGATAAATGACTACTTCATACTGAAGTTTATCGCTAACACCGCGAACCCCAATCTCAGTACTATTAATTTCTTCTGAATCGATTTCACCTACTACTTGTTGTTTTTGTAAACGATATAAATCTGTTGTTTGTGGTGCTCTAAAGCCTTGAGACCATGCACCAAATAATGCCGTGTTTTTATTTAATCGATAATTAATACCGAGCTTTGTACTGGTATTGTTAAAACGATCATCACTGTCGGCGGGGCGTAAAAATAAGCAAGGTACAGCTTCAGCAGAATTATTCACACAACTACTACCATCAGCTTTAGTTGTGCCATTAGCGACTAAGTTATCGTATTCATATAAAATGGTATCAAAGCGAAAACTACCTGTGAGTTTCAACGCATCAGTCACTTGCCAATCACCTTGAACGTAAGGCGCTATTGTTGATGCTTCAACCTCATAGTCATAATGAATCCCTTGTTGGCGTGCTTTGCCATAACTAAAGGTATCAGATTTTAACTGGGTTTGTGTCAGCTCTCCTTTAGTCCATTCGGCGTCTATCCCCATAACAAGCGCTATGCTGGGGTCAATATCCCAATAATATTGGCTTGTAACTCCAAAGCTATAGTGACTATTTTCTTCTATCGCTTGTGAAGGCAAATAATGCTGACTAAACTCCATTTGGTTAGATCTAAAATACGGCGTAATACTCAATTGCGTTTCTTCACTTAATTTACGCTGCCAATGTGAAGCGATACGTACTGATGACCATTTACGATAGGCATCCACATCACAATTTTTTTCCATCGCATCACGGTCTTTATATAAGTTTTCACCACTATAATCTGAGCTATAACACTCACCACCATTATCATCAGATGAAATAAAACCCGCTGTATCTTGATCAAGTACAAAGCCTGAAATAAGCGTACTTATACTGTCTGTTCCATCTTCATAATCATGTCTGCCATTCACTTTAAAAGAACTAAAACCGCTGTTATCTCTGTATCCACCGTCATCAATTGCTTGAAAATTACCACTTACGCCATGTTGCCCCATATCTTGACCAACAGTACCCTGTAGTTGATACCTTTCATTTGGGCCAAGTAATAACGATACTTCTCCTTCATCGCTAGGCGCCTTAGTTAACACATTTAACACACCGTGAACGGCATTAGAGCCATAAACAGCACTTGCAGGACCTCTAATTATTTCTACACTCCCTGCTTGGGCTAAATTTAACTCTGACAAGCCATTATTATTCGCAAATCCTGCCGATCTTGTAGCAATGCCGTCTTCCAAAAACAAAAAGGCCCCAGCAGCGCCAGGCCCTGTTAAAACAGGTGAACGCAAAGCAGGAAGCGATTCCATACCATTATTTGTTTGAATATGAACACCTGTTGCTCGATTCAAAATATCACTTGGGTGAACCGAATTCACAGTTTCAATATCTTCTGTTGAAATACGATCTATATTACCAGCAACATTCAATAAGTTAGATGCTTGCTTACTGCCAGTGACCACAATAATCTCAGTTGCGTTAGAATCCGTTTGTTCTATTTTTTGATTATCTTCTGCAATAGCTAAGTTTGAATAAACACTTGAAAGGCTAATTAACGATAAAGTAAAACACGGTATAAAAGCACGATAACATTGTTGGTACATCAACTTAATCTCAGGTTTAATAAAAGATACTACAATGCTATACGGACTTATTGCACAATACTTTCCTCCTTTAGTATGACAAACCTCCTCTTTTAGTGAGCTTATTGTTTTTCTATCACTCACCAATCATGCTTATTGCAAGGAAGTGATTGGCGAGTGAGTCATTTAAAACTAACGCGATAAAGTAGATGTCTTAGAATTGATAGTTAAGGTTAATACTTGCCGAGCGAGGTCGTGATGGCCCAACAAAATATTCATCAAATTCAGCATCAGGATAAATATCCTCTAATACTTCATCAGCTTCCCCATACGTACCAAAAGTTTCAAAATGACGATCAAAGAGGTTATCCACTTTAGCTGATAAGCGTAATTGCGGGCTAACTTGATAGTTAAGATATATATTAGTCACCGAATATGATGGAATTTTCTTATTTTCATTCGCTTCATCACCACGATAATAAGAAGATGAGGCATATAAAAATTCAGTACCAATATTCACATCATCATTGATTTGCCAATTTGCATGGAACTTGACTTGATGTTTAGGTTGACCAGGAATTTCATCCCCTTTACTCACTTGTCTATTTGCTCCAAGTGGATTTACAGGACTAAAAGAAACAAAAGGTGATTCAAATGTTGCTTTTAAAAAGTTATAACTAGCACCGAAGTCAACTTTACTGACTTGAGTAGAAAGTGCTAATTCAATACCTTGACGTTGAGTTTTATCAAGATTAATAAAATAACCCTGATTAGATTTGTTACCTGCCTGTTGGAAAATAATATCGTCATAACTTTGGGTAGAGAACACAGTAGCTAATGCAGAAAAATTCTCAATATTATAATGTATAGATGCTTCTGTAGTTTTTACAACCACTTGCTCAAGCGGTGGATCAGCAACAAAGCCATTAGGCAGTTTGCAAGGGTCATTTTCATCCGCACAGCTTAATTCTGCTGGACTAGGCATCCTTGAAGATTCACTATAACTAAGTTTAAATAACATGTGTTCGTTTAACTGGTAATTACCTGAAATGGCGGGGTTAAAGCGATTAAAATAGTGTTCACCATTGAGTGAACCTTCACCACTGTCTATCTGATCCTGCATACTCACATGGGCATGATTATATCGCCCAGCAATATTTAGTGTAAATTTGTCACCAAAAGAAAATGCATTAAGAAAATAAACATATTCTTGTTGAGTTTTTACTTTTAAACGAACCCGAGATTCTGCATCAAATAAACCAATACCAGTGACCGAACGATCATCATCGACCGAGTCATTGTGCAATATAGCAAACTCGGTATCACTACTAAAATCAATATCAGCCTTATCAATTCCTAAACCAAAAATAAACTCGTTATCAAATGAACCAATAAATGTAGAAGTATCAACTTGACTTAATCTGACAAATTGCAGTGCAGCACCATAACTTTTATTATCAGTAAAACCCGTATTGTAGGTACCATCTATTGAATCAGCATCAATATCAGTGAGTTCACTTAACCATGTATCTTCATCATATCCTACAAAATGAACTCGCTCTAGCTCCCCTATTTCAGTTTCTGCTTCATCTTCCATTTCATCATCATCGTCTTCATCTCCTTCGCATAAACTATAGAGTAGGCCAGATTCACATTCTTCGTAATCACTATCATCGCCATTAATACTATTAATTTCATTATGTCGGTAATAGGCTGTTGCCTGCCACGACATTTGATCGTTTATCAAGTTATCACTTTTAAGACTTAACTGTTGATAACGGCTAGCGGTTTTATCAGGTTGTGTATAAATAGCTCTTCTACTTGCCAATGCTGGCAATTGTTCTGGCACAGCACCATTACCTAATAATTCATTTTTATTGGCGGCGTAAGTAATATCAAAAGAATGTTCTTTGCTCGCATAACTAAGCGTAGTAAGCAACTGCTTTAATTCACTTTCAGAATAATCACGCCAGCCATCTTCTTGGTATTTATTCGCAATAAAATAATACCCCCAATTACCCTTATTACCGCCAGACTGTACTGTAAATTGCTTCTGACCAAAGCTGCCAAAGCGTACATCAAGTTCATTTTGTGTGTAGCTAAAGCCGTTTTTTGTTTGTAGCGCTAATGCGCCACCTAATGTATTTTGACCAAATGCAGGATTAGAGCCTGAATATAAAGAAACAGATTCAAGCGCAGCCAATGGAATCAAATCCCAATTTACCGTATCACCAAAAGGCTCATTAAAACGTATACCATTTAAGTAAACCGAAATTCCTTGAGGTAATCCCAATAAAGGTGAAGCGGTAAATCCTCTGTATTGAACATCAGGTTGGAAAGGGTTATTTTGTACATCATTTATGTGCAAACTAACCAATTGATTCTTCATATGTTCAGCAAGAGAAATCGCTTGCGATTGAACTAACATTGCACCATTAACAGTTTGTACACTGCCAAGGGGATTTCTATCACCTGCAATACTTGCTGAAATAGGGGTTTGGCTGTATATATTAATCTTTTCGATATCATCACTGTTTTGTGCTAATACGGGAAATATCATTGTAAAACTAATACAACTAAAACTAGCGGCACTTTTTAACTTCATTTGTTGATTCCTTAGATTACACTTATTACAGGTAGTATAATGGAATATTTCCAAATATAATCAGCCAAACAGAAAGAAATTCAAGAAGAAATACCAAAAATATCAATAAATAACAATAAGATAGATTTATAAAGGTCAATTGAAATCATTCCAAAGTATGATTCATTCACTACCTAGTGCTACCTTATGTTATACCCACAATGCTATGTGTCTTTAACTGTAAATCACAACAGAAGTATTATACGACCCTGATCATGGCACTATTATCGCTAATAAAAACAAAAACACTCTATAAACAATGCCGATCAAACGTTATGATAGCCCAAGAATAAATAACGGAGCACATTTTGAATAATTTAACAATTCGCCAAGCAGTTGCAGAAGACACAGCATTAATTCTACATTTTATTCGTGAATTAGCCATTTATGAAAAGGCCGAACATGAAGTATTGGCAACAGAAGAAACCATTAGACAATCGATTTTTTCTGATAATAGCCATGTAAATGCATTAATTTGCTTACAGGGCGAACAACCATTAGGAATGGCCATCTATTTTTATAACTATTCGACTTGGTTAGCAAAATCAGGACTTTATCTTGAAGATCTTTACGTTTCTCCTGAACATCGCGGCAAAGGCGCAGGAAAATTATTACTTAAAAAAATGGCACAAATCGCTTTGCAAAATAACTGTGGTCGATTTGAATGGAGCTGTTTAGATTGGAACCAACCCTCTCGCGACTTTTATCAGTCTATCGGCGCACAATCACAAGACGAATGGGTAGGCTATCGTATGTCGGGGCAAACCCTTATCGATTTTGCCAAAGAAGATTAATAACAGCATTCGGCATAAGAAACTGAACAACTAACGATAATTAAAGGCTTAGAGGCAAGGCATTGATTAAAGAGAATGACCATTCCCTTGTCAAAATCAATAACGACACATATAAGCCTTTTAATTCTCGCTGAGTGGGTAAGAACTTAATCAACTTGGTATTAATATGCAAGGAAAACTTTGCATCAATAGCAGCTAAAGATACATTTATTCAGCCAAATTCAGGGGATTTATCAATTTAAGTTGCGCATCTACAAAAACACTAATAAACACAAACTGCTTTTTAAATTTTTTAAAAAGCAGTAAACCAAAGCCACTTCATCTACCACTACGTCCATGCTGTGGTTTAAAACTCATTAAAGCAAAAATTGACGCTATACTTGTCACTATTAATACAGTCATTAATGCCGCTGTATTCATTTGCCCATAAAGCGCAAATCGTAATAGTTCTACACAGGCAGTAAAAGGATTAAATTGGCATAGCCAATAAAGCCAAATACTTGCCTCTTGCATTTTCCACAACGGATATAACGCACTAGAAAGAAAGAACATAGGAAAAATAACAAAATTCATTACACCTGCAAAGTTTTCTAATTGCTTAATTAAATTAGATAGCATTAATCCTAATGCCCCGAGAAAAAAGGCAATTAAGAAAATTGCGGGTATTGCAGTAAAGTAACCTATAAGCGGAATATCAACATCAACCAACTGTGCGAATAACAAAAATATTACCACTTGTAATAGTGACAGCAGCGCACTAGCAATTAATTTACAGCATAATAAAAATGGCCTTGGTAATGGGCTCATCAATAGCACTTTCATACTACCCATTTCTCTGTCATACACCATAGAAAGAGAGCTTTGCATACCATTAAATAAGATAATCATACAGCATAACCCTGGGGCAATATATTGTTGATAGGTGATGTATGTACCATAAGGTTCCATAATTGAAACCCCCAAGGCAGCCCTAAAGCCTGATGCAAAAACAACTAACCAAAGTAATGGCCTAACTAATGCGCTTAATAAACGGGAACGTTGTTGAAAAAAACGTAATACTTCACGCTTAACAATACCTATAAAGCAATAAATATAACTAAGGTTCATTAGATAAGCTCCACGTTAGCAGTTAACGTGCGATAAAGCTGATAAATATCAGCAACCTTATGCGTTTCACATAGCTGTTTGCTGACACCCTGAGCTTTAATTTTTCCTTCATTAATAATAATTAATTGATCCTCTGCTGAGATTTCATCAATTAAATGAGTTGCCCATAAAACACAAATCCCCAGTTGCTGACAAAGTGTACCAACGTATTCTGTAATCATCTTTCTACTGTCAATATCTAAACCAACCGTGGCTTCGTCAAGTAACAAAACTTTGGGTTGATGAATTAATGCCCGTGCAATTTCAACACGACGACGATGGCCGCCATTTAATGTTCTTACTTTATCATTCAGTCGCGGCGTTAATTCAAGTTGTGACAAAATTTCACTAATATTGACTAAAGCTTGCGATGAAGAAATACCATGTAAAGCCGCATAATAAACCAAGTTTTGTTTTACCGATAAATCAAGATCTAGCGTACTTTGTTGAAATACAACCCCCATCGACCGCATTATTTGCGCTCTATCGGTTTTTAAATCATAACCATTGATTTTGATAGAGCCCGATGTAGCTTGATAAAGTCCTGTTAACATTGAAAACAAGGTACTTTTTCCTGCGCCATTAGGACCAAGCAATACATTAAAACCCATGTTAATGTTTAAATTTAGTTCTTCAATAACGGTTTTTTTACCGTAACAAAAGCTAAGTTGCTTGGTTTCAATACTCATGGTATTTGCCGTACCACTACACCCCAAGGGTAGCGGCCCACTTTAATTGATTTGGTTACTTTCATCTGGTCAACATCAATAACAGACACATCACCACTAATACCATTAGTGGTTAATAACTGACTTTGATCTTCATTAAAAGCTAACTGCCACACCCTTCGCCCCACTAATAAATATTTATCTATTTTCATCGTTTTTCTGTCAATCACAGCAACATGATTTGCAGGTCCTAATGCGATAAACGCAAAACGCCCATCTTTTGTCAATTCAATACCAACTGGCTGAATTCGATCACGATGAATACCATTAATTTCAAAAGAAAATTTTTGAATAATTTGTTGAGTTGCCACATCAAATATTACCACCGTGCCACCAATTTCAGCACTAACCCATAAAAACTTACCATCGTCAGTGAACTTAACCGATCTAGGTCTTGCATCAACTAAACTATTTGCAAAGTTTTTGTGGGTTTTTGTATCTATCCAATGCACCATGTTAGTGGTTTCTGACGTAACCACTACAATGCTTCCATCGGGACTTACTGCTAAGCCTTCTGGCTCAACACCAACATCTATTTGTGTGATAACAGAACGCGTAGCAATATCAATAACGGTAAGTAAGGCATCATCTTCGTTAGACGTATAAATAGTTTTGCCATTAGGATGTAAAGCAATCGTTTCTGGGTCTTCTCCCGAAGGTAATTCGCCAATAATTTGCTCTGTTTTTAGGTCTAAAATTTGAATGCTATCAGAATCACTTGCGCAAATATAAGCAAGAGTATGATCTTTATTCATAATAACACCACGAGGTCGTTGTCCTACGGCAATTGTTTTCACCACTTTATTTTCGCTTAAATCAATAACCGAAATATTGTCATCCTTTTCATTGGTAACATAGGCCAATTCGGTGCTATAGGTTGATTGACAACTAAAGAATGTTGCCAAAATTAATAAGTTTAAAAAAGGTTTATTTTTCATAAGTCGTACACGCCTTATTTACATTGAGATTCTTGAGCATCAAAGCCCAAAGTATCGAGATCAGTTAACGGATGAAGCATACCAGGCTGAGGTGATTGCGATACCAAAGCATGAGGATGTACTAATGCTAATGGCATTCGTAATTGTTTACTCCAAGAACGAAAGCTAAGTTTTCGTCCTTTGTAAGCCGCCAAATCAAAGTTCTTTGAATCAATATAATTAACAAGTTTATTAATATCATTCAAATGAAGTTTATGTGCGGCTTGAGCAACGCTGCGTACAGCAAGATAGCCCGCAAAGTCCTGCTCATTCATTTGTCTATCTGCCATTTCTGTAAAACGTGTTTGTAACTGCGCTGCCCCCCACTGTTCAATCACGCCATGCCATGCCAAAGCTTCTAAACCAGCAGAACCAATAACAGGGCGCGGTAAATACGTGTTAAAAGGAATGAATTCTGCAAAATCTTTTGATTTATCGGCTACATATACCGCGTCATAATCTTTTACTGTTTGTGTGAACAACGGAATTTCTTGTTGAGCACTACGTCTGAGATCGGTATTAAAGTCCCATTGTTTTTCATCAATAATCTTTAAACCAAAACGTTTCGCAGAACGTTTAAATGACGTTGCAAGTTGAATATCTTCTGCTTTGCTACCCCGTATTAATAATACTTTATTCATACGGCGATAGAGTAACCACTGAGCAAGCGCATCAGACTTCATCGCATTGCTAGGTATAGTATGAAATATAGAATTCAAACATTGACTATTACGTAGTTCATCATCAGATTCACTCACATTAAACAATAACACAGGTTTATTTTTAGCCCATCGATCAACTTCGGGTAATAACGACGCTTCGATAATGAAAATACGTTGACCTTTTAAGTATTCACTGTCTAAATACTCTAAAAATTGTGCTTTTTTTGTTGCTGTAAAATAGTTTAAATTAAAGTACTGCTGCAAAAATTTACCCGTAGTATTCGAATCATTTATCGCTAGTTTTGCGCCAAGATAACCACTGTTTTCTGGCTTTTCAAACAGACGAGAAAAAACAGGTGGTTTTTCTGGAGTGAGTTTAATGTAACTAATATTAAGGGTGATTGGAGCCGACACAGCATTAAAGCAAAGTAACAACATACCAATAACAACACTTTTTAAAAAAAACATAACAACCTCAAACAAAAAATGATCAATGACTATGTGTCAAATTGATATGCTTTAACTAAATACAATAGAAAGCAAACAGAAAACTAAGCATATAGAAAAAAATGCTTAAAGTGAAAAAGTTAACACACTAACAATAGTAGCATAACCTAATGATATACAAGAAAATAAAAACAAATTCATCATTTTCTATCGATAAATTCATACTAAAGGATGAGTTCCAACCGCGCTAAAGTACAATTCTTGAACCTAAGCAATATCGTTATGATGATTCCATAAAAAATAAAACACATTTATTAATTTACGAGAGAATGGGGTACGAAGTGATGGGAAAGTTTAAGTTTAATTATTTAGGGCGACATTATTTAATTGCATTAATGTCTATTTGTTCATTTGGGGCAGGGGCTCATGGTTCAGTAACACCACAAGCCATAGACACATCAACATTGCCCACATTAGGCGAAGAATGGGCTGATACTAACCCATACCGAGATACAGAAGGTGACGTCCATACAGAAATTTTACGTGTTGGGGCGTCAGCCTATAATCAAAATTGCGCTCGCTGTCATGGTTTAGGCGGCATATCTGGAGGTATTGCTCCAGATTTACGCCAATTACCAGCTGATTATGATGGCGATGAATGGTATATCTATCGCGTTCAAAATGGTGCTGTGCGTAACGGTGCAGTTTATATGCCTAAAATGACTGAACATTTGAACCAAGAAGCCCTTTGGTCTATTCGTACCTGGTTAGAGTCTGTCAGTGAAAAGCAATAATTACAATTTACTGATTGCATGGTTAAGCTGTTGTCTAATATTCTGCACAACAGCTTTCGCACGGTCATATGACGATATCATTGAAACTAATGAGATTACCGTTGCTGTTTATAATGATTTTGTTCCCTTTTCATACCAAGAAAATGAACAGGCAAAAGGCATTGATATTGACATTGCAAAGCATATTGCCAAACAGTTAGGTGTCACACTTAAGTTAAGGTGGGTCACTGCAGATGAAAATGTCGAAGATGATTTACGTAACAATCTTTGGAAAGGACATTACCTAAAACGCACTGTTGCAGACCTAATGCTTAGAGTTCCCTACGATAAAAAATATTCTGAACTGCGCGATGATATAGGTGAATTAGTACATGCTCAGGTACATATGTTTGCCCCTTACCATACAGAGTCATGGAAAATTGTGTTTAATAGTAAAAATATTGACACCGTTAGCACTATGGCTGTCTTCCAATATCACAACATTGGGGTAGAAATCGACTCTATCCCACAATTTTATCTCATATCAGCTTTTAATGGCCGCATGCAAAACAGAACAAAGCAGTATGCTTCAATACCGTTAGCTATTTCAGCTATGCAAGAACACAAAGTTGATGCGGTAATGGGATTACGTAGTCAGATAAGTCATTATCAACATAAACTCGATTCCAACACATACCAATTAGCGAGCAATGCGTTTCCTATGATAGGAAAACAGCAATGGGATATTGGCATGGCTGTGAAAAGTGATTACCGTCAATTAGGTTATGCCATTGATGATATCGTCTCAGCCATGATAAAACAGGGTTTGATGGAGAAAATATTTAAAAAATATCATGCCATCTACCAAACTCCTCCTCTGTATTCTACCACTCAGCAATAGCTTTCAACATCATCCTTGTTGTCATACTAAGTGATGAAAAAAATTCTACTGCTGAGTGATAGCAAGCCAAATAGATACATTTTAGTATTGATATAACCTGCTTAAATGGTTTTTCATGTATCTGGATGACAGGCATGACATGTATTTAGATGAAAGACATGAATTAAGTAGAGTTACGTAAGAAAGGAAGCTTATTAACAAGTATCGTTAATCAGAATCAAAACCCAAGAGGAAATAACAATGATAACAGCAGGTAAAACCAAGGTATTGTCATTATCTATGGCAATTTCTTTAGCGTTAACTGGCTTAGCACATGCTAATGTAACGAATAAAGATATTATTAACGACCAAATGACCACTGACGATGTAGTAACCTACGGGCTTGGTTTAAAAGGGCAAAGATATAGCCCACTTAACAAAATAAATACCAATACCGTTAAAGAAATGCGTCCCGTTTGGTCATTCTCTCTGGGGGGAGAAAAACAACGTGGTCAAGAATCGCAACCCATGGTTAAAGATGGGGTTATGTACATTACTGGCTCCTACTCTCGTGTTTATGCAATAGACGTAAATACAGGTGACGAACTTTGGCAATATGATGCCAGATTACCTGATGGTATTATGCCTTGTTGTGATGTTATTAACCGTGGTGCCGCACTATACGAAGACCTAGTTATTTTTGGAACGCTCGATGCAAAACTTGTTGCCCTTAATAAAGACACTGGTAAGGTTGTTTGGAAAAAGAAAGTAGAAGATTATAAAGCAGGCTATTCAATTACGGCAGCCCCAATTATTGTTAAAGGCAAAGTAATCACTGGCGTGGCTGGTGGTGAATTTGGTATTGTTGGTAAAGTCAGTGCTTATGATGCGAAAAATGGTCAGTTAGCCTGGGAACGTCCAACAGTTGAAGGCCATATGGGCTACATCTGGAAAGATGGTAAAAAAATGGAAAACGGTATTTCTGGCGGCAAACCAGGACAAACTTGGCCAGCAGAACTTTGGAAATCAGGAGGCGCGGCACCTTGGTTAGGTGGTACTTATGACGCTGATGTTGATCTACTCTTCTTTGGTACAGGTAACCCAGCACCATGGAACTCGCATTTACGCCCTGGTGACAACCTATTTTCATCATCACGTTTAGCTATTGACCCTGATACAGGTAAAATCGTATGGCACTTTCAAACAACACCGCATGACGGTTGGGATTTCGATGGCGTAAATGAACTTGTTTCTTTCGATTATAAACAAAATGGAAAAACCGTTAAAGCGGCAGCAACTGCTGATAGAAACGGCTTCTTCTATGTACTTAATCGTGAAAATGGTGATTTTATCCGTGGATTCCCTTTTGTTGATAAACAAACATGGGCTTCTGGGCTTGATAAAAATGGTCGCCCTATTTATATCGATAGTAATAGACCAAGCGACCCTAGTGCATCAGAAAATGGTAAAAAAGGTAGTACAGTTGTAGCTGCTCCCGCTTTCTTAGGTGGTAAGAACTGGATGCCAATGGCTTATAGCCAAGATACTGAATTATTTTACGTACCTTCAAACGAATGGCAAATGGACATTTGGAATGAACCGACTGCTTATAAAAAAGGTGCAGCCTACCTTGGCGCTGGCTTTACCATTAAAGCAATCAACGAAGGTTACATTGGCGTATTGAAAGCTATCGATCCTAAAACAGGTAAAGTGGTATGGCGTTATAACAACTATGCTCCATTATGGGGAGGCGTATTAGCCACTGCAGGTAACCTAGTATTTACAGGTAACCCTGAAGGGTACTTGTTAGGACTTGATGCTAAAACAGGTGAGGTGAAGTATAAATTCAATACTGGCTCAGGCATTGTTGGCTCACCTATTACTTGGGAAATGAATGGTGAACAATACCTAAGTGTTCTTTCTGGCTGGGGTGGTGCGGTTCCTCTTTGGGGTGGCGATGTAGCTAAACGTGTTAAACACCTAAACCAAGGTGGTAGTGTATGGACATTTAAACTTCCTAAATAATCTCGTTAATATGCAACAAAAAGGCTTTTGAATTGATTCAAAAGCCTTTTTTATTAACTTATCTAAGCTGCAGGTCAATTAAAATCGGTCAATTCACTCTAAAGTATGATGTTTTCAATGCAAAGGGATAATAGTTTCACTTACCCAACCAATACTACACTAGAAACATGAAAAAACGCTTTGGTGCCAACCAAAGGAAATACAAAACAGGGCCACGGAAAGAGTAATACTCTGGCAGGTCTCGATATGAGGTGATATATGATCTATGCAAATCCGGGAAGCGAAAATTCTGTTGTTTCTTTTAAACCCAAGTATGAAAATTTTATCGGTGGTAAATGGGTAGCTCCCGTTAAAGGAAATTATTTTACTAATACAACACCTGTGACAGGTGAGGTTATTTGTGAAGTTCCACGTTCAAGCGCTGAAGATATTGAGTTAGCACTTGATGCCGCCCATGCAGCAAAAGCAGCATGGGGGAAAACCTCAGTACAAGAACGTTCAAATATATTATTAAAGATTGCTGAACGTGTTGAAGAAAATCTTGAATTAATCGCCGTTGCTGAAACATGGGATAACGGTAAACCAATTCGTGAAACACTCAATGCTGATATTCCGTTAACTGTCGATCACTTCCGTTATTATGCTGGTTGTATCCGTGCTCAGGAAGGCTCTATATCACAAATAGATGACGATACTGTAGCGTATCATTTCCATGAACCTATCGGTGTTGTTGGTCAAATTATTCCATGGAATTTTCCTATGCTAATGGCTGCATGGAAATTAGCTCCTGCGCTAGCTGCTGGTAACTGTATTATCATTAAACCAGCGGAACAAACACCTGCAAGTATTCTTGTCTTTATGGAATTGATTGCTGATTTATTACCTGATGGTGTATTAAACATTGTTAATGGGTATGGTAAAGAAGCAGGTGAAGCCCTAGCAACTAGCACACGTATTGGTAAAATTGCCTTTACTGGTTCAACTCCTGTTGGGCAACATATATTAAAATGTGCTGCTGAAAATTTAATTCCTTCTACGGTAGAGCTTGGTGGTAAATCACCAAACATATTCTTTAGCGACATTATGCAATTTGAAGACGATTATCTTGATAAGTGTGCTGAAGGCTTTGCGTTAGGTTTCTTTAACCAAGGTGAAGTTTGTACATGTCCTTCTCGTGCACTAGTACAAGAAGATATTTTCGATTTATTCATGGAAAAAGTACTCGAGAAAACCAAAAACATCATTCAAGGTAATCCTCTTGATGTTAACACTATGGTTGGTGCACAAGCGTCTAAAGAGCAATATGATAAAATAAAAAGCTACTTACAAATAGGTAAAGATGAAGGTGCAGTTGTGCTTTCTGGTGGTCAACATGAGAGTTTAGATGGCTCACTAGAAACTGGTTTCTATATCCAACCAACTATTTTGAAAGGTAATAACTCAATGCGAGTTTTCCAAGAAGAAATTTTTGGCCCAGTCATTTCTGTTACTACGTTTAAAAACCCTGAAGAAGCATTACAAATAGCAAATGACACTGCTTTTGGCTTAGGTGCTGGCGTTTGGACACGTGATGCTAACCTTGCTCATCGAATGGGTCGTGGTATTGAATCTGGCCGAGTATGGACTAACTGTTATCATTTATATCCTGCTCACGCTGCGTTTGGTGGGTATAAAAAATCAGGTATAGGCCGTGAAACCCACAAAATGATGCTTGATCATTATCAGCAAACTAAGAACCTATTGGTAAGCTATAGCACAAGTCCTTTAGGGTTCTTTTAAACTATCTCCAACTCGATATTTTGGATAAATGAGTGCTTTGCTTTTATACAAAAGTACTCATTTATTCCAAGGATAATCAAGCAATATACATTAGCTTTTTATAATATTTCCAGAGATTATAAAAATTTACTTGGGTGTTAGCATGCCTTTAAAAAGATCATACCACCTTAAAATCAGGGTATTATTCGCCCTTTTTTTTATGTTAACACCCTCTTTTTACACGTTTGCATTTAATGTTAGTGATAGCCAAAATGCCACGTCAATTTCTGAAGATATTGCCCAAATATTTCCTAGCGCAACTCGCATAGGACCTGTTGACAAAGACATCCCTGTAACACCTGTTTATCAGCTAAATGAACTACTAGGTTATGTTTTTGAATCTGACGATTTCACCCATTTTATTGCTTTTTCAGGACAAACTGTCAATTTACTAATAGGTATTGATACACAAGGTGTACTGACTGGCTTAAAAATATTAAATCACCATGAACCCATATTTTTACACGGTTTAGGCGAACAACCCCTCTTTCGATTTATCAAACAATACCAAGGACATTCCATTAAAAAGCGTTTTATTATTAACGCACGCGATAAAACAGCACTCGACACCACTTATTTAGATGGAATTACACGGGCAACCATTTCAGTATTAGTGATTAATGACACCATTATTGCCTCTGCCCTTAAAGTGGCACGTGAAAAACTCTCAGGATTTCTTGCTCCCTCTAATATTTCTATTAATACCGATTTCTTCGAACCACTCACCTTTGACCAGCTTGTTGAGCGCAATTATATTGGCCATTGGAAGTTAACTCGAGAACAAGCCATAGCAATTACTAACAACTCCTCCATTGCATTATCCAATGAAATAAACGCATTAAGCGAAGGAGAAAACAATTTTATTGAACTGTATTTTGCCTTTGTAAATATTCCTATTATTGGTAAAAACTTGTTAGGCGAGCAAGAATACCAGCGTTTACTTGAAAGCTTGAAACCAGGAGAACATGCCTTAATGGTTTTGAATCGTGGAAGTTATAGTTTTGTTAGTGAAGATTTTATCCCACAAACCGTACCTAACCGTTTAAGCGCCACACAAGGTACTCTTCCCGTAGATATTCGGGATATTGATTTTTACAGTTACTATGATCCCTTTTTTGCACTTACCTTGCCAGACTTTAATGACATTAAGGTGTTTAGAATAAAATCTCAATCAGGTTTTGAACTCAATAATGCATTTTCTTTATCCTTAAATATTAGTTATAACCAATCTTTTTTAAGTAAACAGCAACACAATTTTTCTATTCAAACCACCTTGCCTGAAGCATTATTTGTGCATCAAGAACCAAAAGAAAACGTCACTGATAAATCCCCCTTATGGGTTAAAATTTGGATAAGCCGTAGCACTGAAATAATAATATTAGGCGTTTACCTAATTTTATTAAGTTTGTTATTTATTAAACAAGAAACCTTAGCCAGAAATGCCAAAACCACCCACCAAGTACGGTTTATTTCTTTACTCTTTGTCGTTGCTTTTATTGGTTACTATGCACAAGGACAGCTATCTGTAGTTAATATTTATACTTTGCTACTCTCGCTTAACAAAGGATTCAATATTGAGGTATTTTTACTCGACCCAATTATTTTTGTATTATGGGTATTTGTCTTTATTACATTATTTTTGTGGGGAAGAGGTTTATTTTGTGGTTGGCTATGCCCTTTTGGCGCATTGCAAGAATTTGTAACGTTAATTGCTAATAAATTACAAATAAAGCAGTTCAAGGTTAAACCGCATCATCATAAAATAGCACAAAAAATAAAATATATTGCACTATTTATTCTCGTTGGAATTTCATTTTATTCTTTAACATTGGCGGAAAAGCTAGCAGAAATAGAGCCATTTAAAACCAGCATTACACTTAGTTTTATTCGCTATTGGCCCTTTGCTTTATACGCCATAATATTACTAATGCTTAGCTTAAAAATCCATAAGTTTTATTGTCGATACTTGTGTCCTTTAGGTGCTGGTTTGGCCATTTTGGGACGGTTCCCCTTACTTAAAATGCTAAGACGTCGAAAAGAGTGTGGTTCACCCTGTCATCTTTGTCGCACCAAAAAATGTGGTATCGACGCTATCAACATTGACGGCTCTATTGACTACGGTGAATGTATTCAGTGCTTAGAGTGTTTAGTTACAATTGAAAGCCCTCAACTTTGTGTCGTAAATAAATATTCAAATAAAACAACAAGAAAAAGCAAAACATCAAAGTCTTTAGACATAAAGGTTATGAACTAAACTCGCTAAACGATATGATAGATAAATAAGGAAATATAAACATAAAAAATACCAAGCTAAAACGTCATCAAAGGCAAATATATGAACCCAATAAAAACTATAACAGCAATCAGTAGAGCAACTGATCCATTCATTGCAAGCCAAGAGCTTTATCAACAACTAAACCAAGAAAATATATCGTTTGTACTTTTCTATTGCTCATCAACTTATGAATTAGATTCATTAGCAAAAAATATGAATCATGCATTTGAAGGCATAGATATTGTTGGTTGCACCACAGCAGGAGAAGTAACAAACAAAGGTTACGAACAACACTCAATAGTGGCTATTGGTTTTTCTTGTTACTACTTTGCTATCAGTGCTGCGCTCGTTGAATCGATGGAAAAGTTTAGTACTATGAATGCCCAATCTACCATCAATGAATTGGTAGAACTGTGTCAATCTAAAAACTTAACAACGATCAAACACAATAGTTTTTTACTTACCTTGCTTGATGGTCTTTCTTCAGACGAAGAACAATTTTTGGTAACACTAAACGCTGCTGCAAGAGGCACGCCCCACTTTGGTGGTTCGGCTGGTGACGATATAATCTTAGGGAAAACCCATGTTTACTATCAAGGGCGATTTTATCAAAATGCCGCTATTGTGATCATGGTAAACACCATTTTATCTTTTGAAGTTTTTAATTGTAATCACATTAAACAGCCAACAGAAAGGTTAGTAGTAACAGCGGCTGATGCTGACAGTAGAACAGTCTATGAATTAAACGCAGAGCCTGCCGCACTTGAATACGCAAAACTTTTGAATATGAACATAAAAGACTTAAGTCCTGAAGTTTTTTCGCTTAATCCCTTAGCAGTAAAAGTGGGTGGGCAGTATTATATTCGTTCTCTTCAAAAAGTTAATGAAGAGGACTTAAGCCTCACATTCTACTGCGCTGTCGATATAGGCATCGTCTTAAGTGCTGTAGACATGGGTGACATATATGAACCAGTAACACAGAAATTAAATGAAATTGAGCAACGTCGAGGAAAATCTGAATTAGTACTGGTATGTGACTGTTTTTTGAGGCGATTAGAGATAGAACAAAAAGGTTTAGAAAGACAAGGACAAACTTTGAATGCTCAGTACAACATCGTAGGTTTCAATACCTATGGTGAGCACATAAATGGTATTCACTTAAATCAAACCTTTACTGGCGTTTATATTGCAGGAGGTATGGATGAGTGAACAAACCTTAATAGAAGAATTAGCGCAATTAAAAAAACAAAATAGTAAATTAAAAAAAATTAACGATGCCCTAATGCAGCGCGTTGAAGACAGCGGTGAAAACCAATATGCCCCCTATACTGCATTTGAACATTCTGTTCACTTAGCTGAGCAGGTAAGAGAGAAAACCCAAACATTAAATGAAACCTTAGCAAAACTTGAACGCACTAACCATGCATTAAAACGAGCAAATGATAAAGCAAATCTTTTCCGGCAACGTTTTATAGATGCTATCGAAAGTATTTCCGAAGCCTTCGTTTTACTTGACAGTAAAGGTCGAATCATTTTACAAAACAGTAATTTTGCCAACTTTTGGACTGACTCGGGGTTACCCATAAAAGAAGGTGCTAACCTTAATGATTTGAAAGACTTAGCAAAAACACGTGGCATTATTCGACGAGCATCACCAGGTGACGCATTCGCAAGCCCTGTATACCAGTTGTCAGACGATCGCTGGTTTCAATTAAATGAGCATCGTACCAGCGAAGGTGGCTGGGTAATGCTCTATACTGATATTACCGCAGTAAAAAATGCCGAAAGTGCTCGTTATGAACGTGGTATGGCACAGAAATCACTATTATTACAAAACCTGATAGACAATTTATCCCAAGGCGTAATATTGATCAGTAGCCATAATAAAATTGAAGTCTGGAACATGCGTTTTGCTCGCATAAGCCAATTGTCTCCTCATCTTTTACGGTCAATGCCTAACACTCATTATTTAAAAAACCTGACTGAGCTAGACTTAACACCAAAATTAAATTCAGACGTTGATTACTACACCCAGACTTTAGCGAATGGAACCGTTGTAGAAATACGAGATCATCGATTAAATAATGGTAAAACGATTAAAACATATACCGATATAACTGAACGTTATCGCAATGCTGAATCACTAAGGCAAAGTGAAAGTTGGCTACGATTAATTACAGACAATGTACCTGCGATGATTGCGTATGTTGGCAAAGATCTAAAATATCAATTCACCAATCAAGTATATGTTGACTGGTACGGTTGGCCTCAAGGTGGCCTTAATGGGCTAGAGCTAGAACTAAGTAGAGTTCATACAGATTTTACCCAATTGAAACCTTACCTTGATCGCGCATTAAACGGGGAAAGTGTTAGTTTTGAAATTGAAGAAAGAAATAAATTTAATGAGCCAAGTTACTTATTAAAATCTTATGTGCCTAACCGAGATGTGCATGGCGAGGTACAAGGTTTTTTTGTACTCATTCGCGATATTACTGAACGACGTAAAAATGCCCTTGCTTTACAAAAAGCACATGACTTGCTTGAAGTTAGAGTGAAAGAAAGAACATCTCAATTACAAAGTTTAAATAACACATTACAACTCGAGGTAGAAGAACGTCGACAAGCTCAAGCTAACCTGCTAAAAGCCAAAAGCGAAGCAGAATTTGCTAACAGTTCTAAAACTAAGTTTCTCGCAGCAGTAAGTCATGATTTACTTCAACCCTTGAATGCTGCACAGCTTTTTACAAGTTCACTAATGGAAGCTCCATTTGAAGGGAAAACCAAAACATTACTTGGCTCGGTTGCTAATTCATTAGATGATTTAGAAAACTTAATATGTACTTTAGTTGATATTTCAAAGCTTGATGCTGGTGTTGTAAAAGCCGATAAATGCTCATTCAAACTTTCTGAACTACTCAACAATCTGGTCAGTGAATACCAACAAATCAGCCTACAGTTCCAAGTCGAATTACGGTATGTCAGCAGTGACGTAGTAATAAACAGTGATAGTGTATTACTAGCCAGAATATTGCGTAATTTTCTCTCTAATGCTTTTAGATACGCTGGTAATGGTAAAGTATTACTTGGTTGCAGACGGCAAGGGAATCAAATATCGATCGAAGTATGGGACAACGGCATGGGTATTGCCCAAGACCAAATACAAGAAATATTTAAAGAATTCAAACGGCTAAAACCTTCTCAAAATGCCTTTCGTAATGGGCTAGGGTTAGGCTTAGCTATTGTTGATAAAATATCAAAAGTGCTTGAGCATCCTATTATGGTTAATTCTACTTTAAACAAAGGGTCAGTATTCTCGGTTAAAGTACCGTTGGGCGAATTAAACCAAGTATCACGGTCAAATGATCCTACACAATTTATGCTAGCAACCTCCGTATTAACAAATAGTAAAATTTGGCTTATTGATAATGATGCTAACGTCTGTGCAGGCATGTCACAGCTACTTGAAGGTTGGGGTTGTATCGTAACAACCGCAATAAGTCTAGAATACCTCCAACAGCAAGTCGACACAAGCCATGATCACGCCGATATTTTAATAGTAGACTATCATCTTGATGATGATATAAATGGCTTAGACGTTGCCAATGAGATTAATAATTGTCGCGATTTACCCTTACCTGTCATGATGATCACGGCAAATTACAGCAAAGAACTAAAAAATGAAGTCAGTAATAGCGATATACTGTTATTAAACAAACCTGTAAAACCGATGAAACTAAAAACATCCATGTTATATTTATTGAAATAATAATAAAGATATTAAAGGAAATCACTTGAGTAGAGATATAAACACGCAACAATATTGCATATTTATAATTAATCTATTCATCGCTGCATTTACTAATTCTCATCTATTTTTCTTCATTCCAATTACTAGTTAGCACGGCAAGTATATCTGTGGTCAAAGAGTATGTTCAAATATTGAATAAATAACCACAGAATTATTATCTTTCATGCTATTCATCAGGCAAACCAATATGGGCATGTCCACTTCTATGATCAATAGTAATTAAAAAGTGCTTGAGAACGTCATAACCAATAAGGCCTTGAATCTTTTGCCCTTTGATTCTTGAGCCTGTTTTTTGGTATTGGCTCTCTAAATTAGAACTTTCTCCTTCAGCGGGAATAGTTACAAGCACATTTTCTAATTCAAAAGGGCCAAACTGTAGTTGTGGAACTCTAAATGTTTCTGTTTCTACTATTTAATTGATGCCGATTGATATTGTTGATTTACTATCTATTTTGTCTAACCAGCCCATTTTTTTAGCTACTTTACGCTCGACAACCATCCCTCCAGCATTCCCTGTATCAAGTAAAAGCCATAAATGTTTATCATCAGGTAAACCAATTTTGACAATCGGCATACCAGTACCTTTTTGACTCCGCATCTCAATATTTTTGAATTTATCAACATCAATAGAGTCTTGAGTGATCAAACGCATTCTTTTATTCGGATAATCCAATTGAGTAACGAAATCATTGAAAAGTCCACCACCTAGTAAAAGGCCATTAGTGTGATAACCCATATTAATTTCGGCAACTTTATTAAGCTTAGTTTCTATTCCAAAAAAACTGACTGGTACATTATTATAAGTAGTTTTTTGATCAATACCATAAGCTCCTTTTATTTTTATCTTTCCACCTTTTTCAAAAGCAAGTTTATGCTTAGTGATGAAAGCTTTATTAATAGCATTGAGTTGAGCGCCTGTATCTAGAATTGCATATGTATCAACACCTGCAATACTAATTGGCATTTTTACATGTCCGTCCTCTAGGTTAAACTCAATCCAATCAGTGACTCCAGCAGAGCACCCAAATGTTATGAGTAATAAAATATAAGATTGTAGTGGTCAAGTAAAACTGGCCACGGATTTGTATTCAAGCCAGTATCTTTGCTCTGACTCATTCGGTGTTAATCCTCCGTTATAACTGTGAGGCCTAACTTTGCTGTAATATCCAATGAT
>Ga0193955_1000093_pt1 | contig 55686 bp, 58 predicted proteins | sample BB_6_MG_FD_140343 | JGI IMG/M metagenome (GOLD analysis project Ga0193955, IMG submission 140343) | Microbial mat bacterial communities from the Broadkill River, Lewes, Delaware, United States - BB_6_MG | ecosystem: Environmental > Aquatic > Freshwater > River > Microbial mats | place: USA... | reverse complement strand
TGATGGTTTATTTCGTGAAGATTTATTGTATCGTTTGAATACGATTCTAATTGAGTTGCCTTCGCTTCGCAATAGAATTGAAGATATTGAAGAATTAAGTAGTTTTTATCTGAATAAATATGCGGATCAGTATGGAAAAGGAAAAATGAGTTTACAAAAGACAGCTATTAATAAACTTACGAAACATTCATGGCCAGGTAATATCAGGGAACTTCAACATGTGGTGGAAAAATCAGTAATTTTAAGTGATTCAGAAAAATTGTCTGCAGATGATGTGCTAATAGGGGAAGAGGCTACCAAAAAGGAAATCATGCCTGAAACTTTAAATTTGGTTGAAAATGAGAGGTTTTTAATCGAGAAAGCCATTCGATTTACAGGAGGTAACATGAGTTTAGCAGCTAAAGAATTGGGTATTAACCGTTCTACATTATACGATAAAATTAAGAAGTATGATTTATAAAAGATTTTATATCGGAGTACTAATTCAGGTTATTTTATTGTCGTTAACTCCTTTGCTGTTTTTGTATGTGTATGCTCAGGAATACATGGTAGTAACCACATATAGCTTGGCTGCTTTATGGATTCTGCAAATTGTATATTTATTATACTACATCAATAAAACTAATCGCGATTTATCACGTTTTTTTGATGCTTTTCAATATCAGGATGCCACTTTGGTTTTCAATGAAGGCAAAAAGGATAAGGCTTTTGTGAATCTTCATCAGAGTTTTAATCAGATTATTAAGGCTTTTGGTAAGGTGAAGATTGAAAAAGAAAAAGACTTTGTGTTTTTTCAAAATACGGTAGAATTGGTTGGGATTGGTCTATTGGCATTCGATCATAGGGGAAATGTGAAGCTTTGCAATCAGGCGTTTAAAGATCTTTTTCTGGTGGGTGATTTTAATAATATTTCGGAATTGGTTACTGTTGAGGAAGCTTTTCCTGAATTTTTAAATCGAATAAAATCTGAGAAACAAAAACTGAGGAAATATTTAGTTAAGAATAGAATTTTAAAATTGGCAGTTAAAGCGGTTGATTTTCGCTTAGAGGACGAAAATATTAAAGTTGTGGCTTTTCAGGATATTAAAAATGCCATTGATAAAGGAGAAATGGATGCCATGCACAAACTGATTCGTGTATTTACTCATGAAATAGTGAATTCGGTTAGTCCGATATCAATGCTTTCGGGTAGTTTGATTGATTTGTATGAAAAGAACGGAGCACAACCATGCAAAGAAATATTGAATGAAGGTGCCATTTCGAATACTTTAATGGGTTTGCAAACGATACGAAAAAGGAGTAAAGGTTTAATTGCTTTTGTAGATGAATATAAGAACTTAACACAGTTGCCAAAACCACATTTCGAATTGATATCAGTAGAGAAACTATTTTCTCATATTGGAGTTTTGTTTCAGGAAGAGTTTAAAGCGGAGAGTATTGATTTCACGTACCATTTACATTCTGATCAACAAGAGTTGATAGCAGATGAAAAGTTAATCTCTCAGGTGTTGATTAATATGATTCGTAATTCGATTGAAGCATTAAAAGAAACGAAAACAAAAACTCTGTCGATATCAACAGGACAAGCAAATCCTCTCAATTTAATTATTGTTAGAGACAATGGTGCTGGTATACCCGATGATGTTATTGAAAATGTTTTTACACCTTTCTTTACTACAAAAGAAAAAGGATCTGGTATTGGTTTGAATTTGTCAAGACAAATAATGCGATTGCATGGTGGAACCATTGCAGTCCGTTCAAAACCCAATCGTTTAACCGAATTTACTTTGCAATTTTAATTGTATTTGAGTGTCAACACTTAAACTAATGATGTTTGTATCCTTTAGCTAAAAGAGTGTGAGGTGTTATAATGCCATGGAGTAGTATTTTATTCTCTCTTGATATTCCGTAACTTAAGGGGATATGATGCAGATAAAATCTCCTTTAGAAATCACCAGACTTTTACTTTCGGAAAATCCCGCGGATAGGGAAAAGGGCTATAATGCCTTTTTGGGAAGGACGCATTGGGTAAAAGGTAATACTACAGCGAACTTGTGTAATTTGGCTTGTGTACAATTCAGATTGAATCCTAGACATGTAAAAATATATCCACCACGCTTTTTATCTCCAGGATCTCTTTGGGCAAGTCAATCCAGGTTGGAACAAGAAAAACTTTTAATGGTTGATACGGCTCATGAATATATTGAGGAGAAAGGAGAGGAGTTTCCTCCAATTATTGTTTGGGATTTATTTCAGGAAAAAAGAATTCGATTTATTGTTCACGATGGGCATCATCGATCCTGGTTTTTTAATGATAAGAAAAGTAAAGTTAACGCAGTTATTTTACAGCCAATTGAGAATTATAAAATCGTAGAGAAATGTTTGAGTCAAGCTTTTCAAATCAGACGATTGGCAATTAACTTACCTATCTTTTAAATGCAGAAAAAAAGCTGGAATTAACCAGCCTTATTATTACATCTTAAATCATTTAAATTTATTCGGGCAATCTTTTTATCAAGAGTTTGATGCAGATCGTTTAATTTACTGCAAGGATATTCGTTGCACTCTGCGCAAGTAGCATAAAGTCGTTTTCTCGCACAAGCTCTCACTGCACATTCCTGACAATGACGAAATTTTTGTCCCCAGGGCTCATGGCAACCTTTACAGGTTATTTCACTCGCTTCGTAGGTGTGATCTTTATCAGACCATAATTTGGCAATTCTAACTCTTACTTTTTCTTGTTGCCTTTGCGTTGCGACATAAGCAGGGCAGGTGGAACAATTTACTCCGCAGTAGGCAATTCTATTTTTGTCCTGGGTTTTATGCATATTGTTATTGGGTTTCGTGCTAGTTAAATATACTCTCAATTCGATCTTTGTTTCGATTCATTAGAGAATTATATCCTTAAATATAGCTAAGATTTTTGCACTTTTCAAGATGTTTCATAAAACAAAAAATCCCCAAAGAAAATCTCTTTGAGGACAGTTTTTGGCATGATATTTTTTATTTCTTATCTGGTTTTACCTTACATGTATTTATTCCTAATAAAGTGTATGGTGGACAATTGCCAACAACGCTGGTTAAAAACATTACACAAGTAAAAATCAAGACAATAATTCCAATGGTTCCGGTAATGATATCCATAAAATAAAGTGTCGCAAGAATAAGAGCAGCAATTACTCTTAATCCACGATCCAGATTACCCATATTTTTTTTCATATTTATTTACTTTTCAATGTAAGTTTTAAAGTTTGATAATCCCTTTTCAAAATCTGGACCTATGGCTTTATCCATATCCATAAATACCATCATAATGGTACTTGGAAAAGTATTTTCACCTTTAAAACCCCAGGTTACTTCCGTTCCTTCACCAGCCTCTTTAATTTCGAAAAAACCAGTACTGCTCGATTCAAAAGGCTTTAAGAAGCGTAATTCTGTTTCGATATATGAGTTAGGCTCAATTTTCATGATTTCCTGTTCACCTTCACCAACATCTTTGTTTCCTGCCCAATGAGTTACAGAACCTACAGTACCATCAGTTCCCATAAATTTGACTTTCATCTCTAAATCTTTTTCTGCCCAAGGAGACCAAGCTTGTTGTTCTTTAAGTGAACACAAACTCTGAAATACAGTATCTATATTTTCAGAAACAACAATGTTTCTATCTACATGATAGGTTTTGGGAGCTATTATATGAAGAACAGCTACAATTAAAATGATTGCTCCAAGAATGTAAAGTAATATTTTCATAGTATTAAAATTTCATTTAAATATAAGAATAATACACGATAGGTATTTTTTTTAAAAAAATCTTAATTTTCAAGAAATCAATAGCTTATAATAATAAAAGACATTGTTGAGTATGAAATATATCATGAAGGAGGGTTACCTTTTTAGCAAAACTGGAATTAAGAAGTGTATTGAGAATTTAACTGAAGCGCTTTATCAATTGAAAAGTTAAATCGGGATACAACTCTAATCACTAATCTTTTATAATTAAAAATTAATTTATGAAAAAATTAATTCTTGTAAAAAAAGCAATGCTTTTATTGACCTTATTTGGTTTTGTTTTTATATCGTGTGATAATGATTTAGAAACGGAAATTAACGAAATTCCTGATGTAATATCTGAGGTTAAAACTGAATTTAGTGTCACAAATGGAAAGGCTACTTACATTGTTCAGTTTGAGGACGATTTTGCATTGAATTCAGAGTTGAAAGGACTAAAAGGGTATGAAAAAAAGTCTTTGCGAATGAAATCTCATGTCTCAAATTTTGTTAAGAAAAATGGAATTTCTAACAATGATGTAGAACATACTTACAGTACTGCAATTAAAGGTTTTTCAGTTAAATTGCATGAAAATCAATTAACTAAATTAATGTCTAATCCTAATGTAAAACGCATTGAGAAGGATATTGAAATAGCTCTAGGTAAGCCAGGCGGAGGGACAACTCAACCAACTCAAGAAACACCATGGGGTATTACTCGCATAGGTGGTGCAGGTAATGGTGTTGGTAAAACGGCTTGGATTATTGACTCTGGAATTGATTTAGATCACCCAGATTTAAATGTAGATGTTGCTAGGAGTAAAACATTTATTACTCAAGGAAAAACTACACCAGATGACCAACATGGACATGGAACTCATGTTGCTGGAACTGTTGCCGCTATAGATAATACTATTGGTGTTATTGGAGTAGCTGCGGGTGCTAAAGTTGTTTCTTGTCGTGTTTTAGATAGAAGAGGTAATGGAAATATGTCATGGTCAATGGCTGCTTTAGATTATATTGCAGCTGAAGGGCAACCAGGTGATGCTGTTAATATGAGCTTGGGACCAAAATCTCGTTATACTTATGATGCTTATGATGAAACTGTAAAAGCCGTTGCTGATCTTGGAATATTGATTTCGATTGCAGCCGGTAACTCATCCGATGATGCTTTGTACTATTCACCTTCTCGTGCAAATCATGAAAATATTTATACAATTTCAGCATCTGACATTAATGATAATTTTGCATCATTCTCAAATTATGGATTACCAGTTGATTATTGTGCTCCTGGTGTAGATGTAAAATCATGTTATCTAAACGGTGGTTATGGTACTATGAGTGGAACATCAATGGCAGCTCCTCATGTTTGTGGTTTGCTTTTGCTTGGTCCAATCCAAACCGATGGATATGTGAATAATGATCCTGATGGCGATGCAGATCCTATTGCGCATAGATAGTATTGTTTTATTAAAATTATAATAAGGTCGTACTTTAGCGTACGACCTTTTTTAATTTTGGAAAAGTCAGGGGAACTTGACTGTTCCTATTAATCAACTAATTTTTATAAAAAAATGATACCAGCTTTTTTACAAGTGTCTCTTAATTCATCTGGCCAAATGCTTGATTGAACCTCACCAATATGTGCTTTTCGTAATAGGAACATGCACAATCGTGATTGTCCAATTCCACCACCAATGGAATATGGTAATTCACCAGCAAGAAGTTTTTTGTGGAACATCAGTTCTTTTCTTTTCTCTTCACCTTTAAGTTTCAATTGTTTTTCAAGTGCATCTTCATCTACTCTAATTCCCATCGATGAAATTTCGAAAGCTTGTTTCAATATAGGGTTCCAAAGTAAAATATCACCATTCAATCCACTGTAACCGTTTAATGTTGGAGTTGTCCAATCATCGTAATCAGGAGCTCTTCCATCATGAGGTTCTCCATTTGCAAGTTCGCCACCAATTCCAATAATGAAGACGGCGCCATGTTCTTTTGTGAATTTGCTTTCTCTTTCTTTAGGTGTTAAATCAGGATATTTAGCCAAAAGATCTTCGGCATGAATAAATGTGATTTCATCTGGAAGCTGTGGTTTTAAAGCAGGATAGTATTCACTCAAGATGTACTCTGTTCTTTTTAGTGAGGAATAGATTTGCTTTACACTTCCTATAAGAAATTCAAGTTGTCTCTCTTCCTTTTGTATCGATTTTTCCCAATCCCACTGATCTACATATACCGAGTGTAGGTTGGTGAAATCTTCATCAGGTCGCAAGGCATTCATATCGGTGTAAAGACCTTTTCCTGTTGGAATTTGTAATTCTCCCAACATGTACCTTTTCCATTTGGCTAGAGAGTGAACCACTTCCGCTGTTTGGTCAGATAATCCTTTAATAGGGAACGCAACAGGGCGTTCAATCCCGTTTAAATCATCATTTAAACCGGTCCCCTTCATAACAATCATAGGGGCTGTAACTCGTCTTAATTTCAGTTCCGATGACAATTGAAGTTGAAACTGATCCTTAATGAATTTGATCGCTTTTTCTGTCGCATCCAGATCAAGAATACTTTTGTAATCTTCAGGAATAATTAAGTTTTTCATGTTTTTAAATTTTTTGGTTAATAGTTATTTTAAATGAAAAAAGCCTTTCTCGTTAGGTGAGAAAGGCTTGCTATATGATATAACAATTTACTTTCTCACCTTGGGGGAGAATTATTATTGTTATTATTGATATTGAATTGTACCATTTAATTAAAATAAAAAAGCCTTCCCAATTTGGGAAGGCTTGTGAAAAATATCGTTTAAAATATCTATAATCTTCCCAACTTCGATGAATTATTATTCATCAAATTATTAAAAGAATTATTATTGATATTTACTTGTTTCATGTGTTTTGCTTTGTTACAAATGTAGGTTTTTATCTTTTACTAGCAAAGTTGTTTGTTGTTAAAAAATCATATTATTCATTTGAAAGTTTGATTTGAAAGAGTTTTTGTTACGCGTAAGAGTCTTATAATTAGAGTTGTTGCCTTGTCTTTTTAACTGTTGTATGTAAATGCAAAAATAATTAGGTAAATGTTTAGTAATTGAATCTAATTACGTACATTTACTAAGTAATAATTTTAAATTTTTTAAGTAATGCCTACAGGTACAGTAAAATTTTTTAACGAATCCAAAGGATTTGGGTTCATTAAGAACAGTGAAACACAAGAAGACATTTTTGTTCATGTAACAGGTTTGATCGATAAAATCGACCAAGGTGATAACGTAACTTATGATGTTGTGGAAGGAAAAAAAGGATTAAATGCAGTTAATGTAAAAATGGACTAATTTTAAAATAATATTTTCCTTAGTAAAGCTCAATTTAGAATTGAGCTTTTTTTGGCTCTTATAAAATAATATTAAACTTGTACATTTATGTTTGAATTAAGTGAGCAAAGGAATTATTATACTACGATTTCATTATTTTTGTGGCATGATCAATACGAAAGAAGCCTTAGATACACTAAATAAAATGTGCTCGGATACCTTGATGGAGCATTTGGGAATTATTTATACAGAAGTTGGAGAGGATTATTTGGTTGCAGAAATGGAAGTTACTTCTAATCATTGGCAACCAATGAAAATATTACATGGAGGTGCAACTTTAGCGCTAGCAGAATCAGTTGGAAGTGCACTTTCGGTTCTTCATACAGATTTAAAAAACTTCGATGTGAAAGGCATGGAGATTAATGCTAATCATGTACGCAGTTTAAGAAAAGGAAAAATTACTGCTAAAGCAAAATTTCTACATAAAGGTGGAATGACACATATCGTAGAGATCAATGTGTTAAATGACCAAGACAAGCTGGTTTCTATTTGTAGAATTACCAATGTGATCATTAAAAAGTAGTGAATGAATCTCTTGGATACAGAAAATAGAAAACGAAACGAATTTCTTTCTACTTGTTTGGTCAAGAATCTTGCATTTTATGTTTATTCATTGCCTGAAACATCATCAATGAAATTTGGTGTTCAAATAAATGATCTGCCTCAAGGTTATCAGAAACTGTCAAACCTAAAGGGAAAAGAGGGTTTCGTATTTGCTCCTTTTGATCAGAAAGGAAAGCATGAATCCTATTTTATCAGAAAAGATCTTGATGAGGATGATTTTCAAAATGAAAACCTCGATAAAATTGAGGATTATAATGCTGAAGAGGATAGTATAATTCATGAAAGTACTAGAAAAGAGTATTCACAACAGATGGATATTTTACTTTCTCAACTTAATCAAAAAGAACTGGATAAAGTAATTCTCTCCAGGATTCACATCTTGAATCAAATGGGTAGGGAAAAAGCTCTTACTTATTTTTTGAAGTTGATAGATGCTTATCCTAACGCTTTCGTGTTTATGGTTGATATTCCTAAAATTGGATTGTGGATAGGTGCCAGCCCGGAACGATTGATATCTCAAATACACAATACGATGGAAACTGTTGCATTGGCAGGAACGCAAAAATTGGGAGAGAGAGAGCTTGAGGATGTTGTTTGGGAAGAGAAGGAGATTGAAGAACAATCTTTTGTTAGTTCTTATATTGAAGAATTGTTAAATGAAAATCAAATTACAAACTATAAACGGAAAGGTCCTTTTACCAGTCAGGCTGGGAATCTTGTTCATCTGAAAACCATTTATCAGATAAATTCAAACTTAAGCTTTGATCAAAGCTCATCTTTTGCGGAGGCATTGCATCCAACGCCTGCTGTTTGCGGATTACCAAAAATGAATGCAATGGAATTAATACGAACAGTAGAAAATCACGATAGGGAATATTATGCCGGTTACTTGGGACCGGTTCACGCCAATGGAGACATGTCTTTGTTTGTGAATTTGAGAAGTATGAAGGTTTTTGAAAATAAAATGGCTTTGTTTGTTGGTGGAGGTATCACTTCTGGTTCCGATCCGACGAAAGAATGGGATGAAACCTGTTTTAAAGCGCAAACTCTCTTAAATGTGATTAAATAAGGGAAATTGTTCTAAATTTGAGTTTCGAAAGGTAAAAGCAGGAAGTATAAAATGCAAATGTTTACCAGTAGGCTAAAAGCTTAAATATGAATTCAGAATTTACTTCAATAATAGAAAAAGAAAATATAAAACAGATGGAGCGTAATTATTCAGATATCAAAGGTGTGAAAGAACTAATTGATATTTGTTGGGCTAAGGGTATGGAATACGTAATTATTTCACCTGGCTCTAGAAATGCTCCTTTAAGTATATCATTTGCTAAAGACCAGCGAATAAAAAGTTTGGTAATTGTTGATGAGCGAAGTGCAGCTTATTTTGCTCTGGGAATTACTCAGCAAACCAGAAAGCCAGTTGGTTTGGTTTGCACTTCGGGTACAGCTCTTTTAAACTACGGACCTGCAGTAGCTGAGGCTTATTACCAGCGTTTACCGTTGATTGTAATATCTGCAGATAGACCCACAGAATGGATTGATCAGGACGATAGTCAAGCGATACCGCAGCCTGATGTGTTTAAGGGATTTGTAAAAGACTCTTATCAATTGCCTTTGGATGCCAATAATCCTGATGATTGCTGGTACCTAAATAGAATGGTGAATGAGGCTTTATCGAAAGCACAAAGTGGCAGACTGGGACCGGTTCATATCAATTTTCCTTTGCGTGAGCCTTTGTATGGAGTGAAGCAATATCCAGACATGGATGAGCGTGTAATTCGTAAAGTAAGTTCGGTGGATGAATTGAGCTCAGATAGTATTGAAATGCTTGCAAAGACTTTTAATTCTACAAAAAAAATATTGATTTTGGCAGGTTTATTACATCAACAGCCAGAATTGAATCAAATGTTATCCCAATTGGCAAAGCAGCCGAATGTACTTGTAATGACAGAGTCGGTGGCTAATGTATACGATGGGAATTTTTTACCATGTATCGATAGAGTGATTTGCTCGATAAAAGAGGATGAGGTGAAAGATTTTCAGCCAGATTTGCTAATCAATTTTGGTGGTCCGTTAGTGTCGAAAATGATTAAAACATTCTTGCGAGATAATAAACCAAAAGAGCATTGGTTTGTAGGGAAGGAGGATCATTTTATTGATACTTTTAAGAATTTGACTTCACATATTGATGTTTCTCCATTTGCATTTTTTAAACAATTGTTGCCTTTGGTTGATATTGCTGAAAATGGATATGCTAATATGTGGAAGGAACGAAATGCTGTAGTTGAAACAATTCACAATCAGTATTTGGATAACTTACAGTGGAGCGATTTAAAGGCTTTTGAGAAAATATTAAATGCTATTCCAGAGGGAGGAAATTTACAGTTGGCAAATTCTTCGGTGGTAAGATATGTTCAATTGTTTACATCTTCCAATAAAATTGTTTACAATTCCAATCGAGGAACCAGTGGTATTGATGGTTGCACATCAACTGCGGCAGGAGCTGCTTTAGTGAATGGAAAAACTACTACACTAATAACTGGTGATATCAGTTTTTTCTATGATTCTAACGGATTGTGGAATAAATATCTGCAGCCAAATCTTAAAATTATCCTGATAAATAATGGTGGAGGAGGAATCTTTCGATTCATATCCGGACCATCGGGAGTAGAAGAACTGGAAGAATATTTTGAAACTGTACAGGAATACAAGGCTGATAAATTGGCAGAAACTTACGGATTAGATTATTTTTACGCCGAAAATGAAACAGAGGTAGAAGCAATTTTACCTGAATTTTATGCAGCTAATAAAAGAGCTGCCGTTTTGGAGATTAAAACGCCTAGAACGATAAACGATCAAGTGCTAATAAATTACTTTAAAAACATAAAAACATAGGTATGACAACAAGAAACTGGACTACCATTAAAGAATACGAGGATATTAAATTCGAATTTTTCGAGGGAATCGCAAAAATTACAATTAATCGTCCTGAGGTGTATAACGCATTTCGCCCGCAAACCAACTTCGATATGTTGGATGCAATGGATATTTGCCGTGAGCGTAGTGATATTGGTGTAATTGTTTTAACCGGAACTGGTGATAAAGCTTTTTGTTCGGGAGGAGATCAGAATGTAAAAGGTGTTGGTGGATACATCGATGAGCACGGAGTGCCTCGTTTGAACGTATTGGATTTACACAAAGCAATTCGCTCTATGCCTAAGCCGGTGGTTGCTATGGTTAACGGATATGCAATTGGTGGCGGACATGTACTTCATGTGGTTTGTGACTTGACAATTGCTTCGGAGAATGCAAAATTCGGTCAAACTGGTCCTAAGGTAGGTAGTTTCGATGCAGGTTTTGGATCGAACTATTTGGCTCGTCACGTAGGTCAGAAGAAGGCTCGTGAGATTTGGTTTCTTTGCAAACAGTATACTGCCAAAGAAGCTGAAGATATGGGAATGGTAAACAAAGTGGTTCCTTTGGAGCAATTGGAAGACGAAACTGTAGATTGGTGTAAAACCATGCTAATGCGCAGTCCAATGGCACTTCGTATGATTAAGCGTGGATTAAACGCAGAATTGGACGGACAACGTGGATTAATGGAATTTGCCGGTGATGCTACCATGATGTATTACCTGATGGAAGAAGCACAGGAAGGAAAGAATGCATTCCTAGAGAAACGTGATCCAGAATTTCAGAAATTTCCGAAATTTCCAGGATAAATGATAAATCTTAGGGACACGCCATGGCGTGTCCCTACAACAATGCTAAAAATGAATATTCGACTAGCTACCCTAATTGATCTACCAGCCATAAATGAGATCTACAATCAGGCTGTTCGTAAAAGGTTTTGTACTGCCGATTTGGAAGAAATCAGCATAAAGGAACGTGAAAAATGGTTCACTGCTCATAATCCCAACAAGCACCCTGTATTTGTTTTTGAAGAGAATAATGAAATCTTAGGTTGGATGTGCTATTCATCATATCGCCAAGGAAGAAGAGCTCTGCAAACTGCTGTTGAAGTCAGCTACTACTTGCACGAGAATCATCAGGATAAAGGCATTGGCAGCCTGTTAATGGATTTTGCCATAAAACAAGCTCCAAAATACAATATCAAACATCTTTTTGCCATTTTATTGGAACCTAACATTGCCAGTATTAAATTACTCGAGAAATATGGTTTCGAACGCTGGGCATGCCTGCCTAATATCGCCAATATCGATGGAAAGTGGTGCTCTCATGTTTACTACGGGAGAGAAGTTAATTAATTTTGATGCTCTTACTCCGAATGAGGGTATCAATAATAGATGCCTATATTAAATCTGCAATAAATGATAGAATTAAAACCTCTGCATGACCTTCATGCTCAATTTTTCTACAATTGGTTTCAAGATGAAGAAGTGATTCGTTATTCTTTATCTATTTTTCAGAAATTGCAAACCGAAGAACAGATAGTAGAGTGGCTCACTGAAACAATAAATGATACCAAAACTTATAAGCAGGGAATATTTCTTGAAAATACCGATCAATTAATTGGTTATGCAGGAATTTGCGATTTGTCGGCGAGTAATAAATCGGGTGAGTATTTTATTTTTATTGGCGATAAAGCATATTGGGGAAAGGGTGTAGGAACTGAGGTGACAAAGGAAGTTCTGCAGATTGGATTCGAAGAGTTGGATCTGAACAGAATCATGCTAACCGTTTCAGAACCCAATGTTGGAGGAGTTAAGGCATATCAACGTGCTGGATTTACCATTGAAGGTAAATTGCGAGAAGCCTGTTATCGCGATGGTGAATTTCACGATAAGTTGGTGATGTCGGTTTTGAAATCTGAATTTAATAAACGTGATTTATCTAGATTATAAGTTTCCTTTCAACTTTAATTCCTCAGCTACCTCTTTCATGGCTTCAATGCAATCGTGAATTAAATCAGGTATTTCCATTTTTAGCATTTCTGCACCACGTTCAATAACTGTTCTGTCTACTCCGGCAGCAAATCGCTTGTTTTTCCAGTTTCGTTTTACCGATTTTACTTTAACATCCAATACCGATTTCGAAGGGCGAATAAGAGCTGTAGTTCGAATTAATCCGGTTAGTTCATCAACGGCGTAAAGTGTTTTTTCCAGAAGGGTTTCTGGTATAACTTCGGTGCAAGTAAGATAGGCATGACTTTCAATGGCACGAATGAACTCTTCAGGCCAGTTGGCAGTTTCCAAAATTTCCCGTGTTTTTACGCAGTGTTCTTCGGGGAACTGATCCCAATCCATATCATGAACCAAACCAACAATTCCCCATTTCTCTTCATCTTCACCATGTTTTCTGGCATAATATCTCATGCAAGCCTCTACTGCTTTTGCATGTATAAGTAAGCTAGGATTTTTTGTATAGGTCGTTAAAAGTTCATATGCTTCTTGTCTTGTAGGTATGTGAGTCATGTCAGTTATCAGTTTTGGTCTTGAAAATAGTGAATAATTATAAATTATGAATGATGAATTGTAAAAATAAAGAGGGTGCGTAACGTTAAGTGTTTTTCTTTTTAGCTTACTCTTTATGAATAGTTACTATGTTGAATGTAGAAAGGCAAAAAATTACAATATGCAAAAGTTTAATTTCGGAATTCTCCCTTTTCAGGGGAGATGCCGACAGGCAGAGGGGTGTGCTTGATTAATAATCTTTTCTTCATGCTTGTTTAAACTGAATTTAAATAGTAGTTTTAGGACTTCAATGTCTGAATTAGAAGAATTTAATGATATGAGTAATCAAAACAATACAAGAAGAGGATTTCTACAAAAATTAGGATTAACAGTAGGGGCAGCAGTAGTGCTGGATTCTGAAGTGTTGGCAGAAATTAACCCCAACAAGTATTCCAATGAAACAGAACGGAATGAATTTTTAAATCAATATGAAATATGGGTGAATGATTATATCTCGGTTGTTGAAAATGAGAAGAAGGATTCTAATAATGTTGAAAATAAGAAAAGAATAATGCATTTATCGGCACAGGCAGAAGAATGGCCAGCGCAGATAAAAGAGTACATTAAACATGATGATTTTAAGCAAAAATATTTTGAATTGTCAAAGCAATTTGCCGAAGTTATTACGCCAGAATTGGAAGCGTAGAACGACTTGATATGTAATAGTAATGGTTCCAATTGGAATAAAGAGCGATGTTTGTCATCGCTCTTTTATTTTTATTGTGCATCACAACTGGAGTTTTCGATATTGGTTTTCACATATCTGGTAAACTATCTATATCGAATTTTACTAACTTTATTGCCTAATTACATTAGCCTTTTATTTTATGAGTAAAGCAAAAGCATGGATTCATGCATTTCGTCTTAGAACCCTGCCATTGGCACTTTCGAATATTTTTTTGGGAAGTTTTTTAGCTATTTCAAATGGTCATTTTAGTGTGAAAATTTTTTTATTGGCAACACTTACAACTTTGTTTTTACAGATCTTATCTAATCTTGCTAACGATTTGGGAGATTCGATTTCAGGAGCTGATAATGAGGAGCGAGTGGGACCGGAACGTGCGGTTCAGAGTGGTGTTATTAGTAAGAAAGAGATGATTAGAATGGTTGTGGTATTTGTTTTTCTATCATTAATTTCAGGATTATACTTGTTGTGGGAGGCACTTCAGCTTTTAAGTTACAATCAGGCATTAATCATGTTTGGAATTGGAGTATTGGCTATTGGTGCAGCCATTAATTATACTGTGGGTAAGAATCCTTATGGCTACAATGGTTTTGGAGATTTGTTTGTTTTTATATTTTTTGGATTAGCAGGAGTTGTTGGTACTTATTTCTTGTATACCGGAGAATTAAATTGGACAATATTTCTTCCAGCTTCATCTGTTGGATTGTTAAGTGTTGGTGTGCTGAATCTGAATAATATGCGTGATGTGGAGAACGACACGAATACTGGAAAAAGAACTTTGGTTGTAAAAATTGGTGCCAGAAAGGCAAGAATTTATCATTTATACCTAATTGTTATAGCTATGAGTGCAGCATGTGCTTATGTAATGATTCATTGGAATAGCTACACGCAATTGTTGTTTTTGCTTAGTTTTCCATTGCTTATTCGTAGTTTACTTGTTGTTTTAAAAAATAAGGAAGCCAAAATGCTCGATCCCGAATTAAAAAAACTGGCATTAAGTACTTTTTTCTTTAGCTTAACCTTTGGAATTGGGATGATTCTTTAATTTCAAATCAATATATTCTCACATTATGCTTAAAGCTGATTACATACATTATCCATTAAAATTTAAACATCCTAGTGGAACATCACGAGGAATTTTAACAGAAAAAGATTCCTGGTTTATTCACATTTGGGATGATCGAAATCCTGAAATTAAAGGAATTGGAGAATGTTCTATCATCAAGGGATTAAGTCCTGATGATAGAGAAGGATATGTTGAAAAGATTAAAGAAGTTTGTGATCAAATTGATGATTTTTGGTATTATTTAGAAGATGGTTTAATAGAATGGCCATCTATTTATTTTGGATTGGAAACTGCCTTTTTAGATTTTAAGGCTAAGGGTTCAAAAATTTTATTTCCATCTGATTTCGCTAAAGGTGAAAAAAATATACCCATTAATGGTTTGATTTGGATGGGAGATTCTGTTTTTATGAAGGAGCAAATTCAACAAAAATTAGAGGCAGGTTTCGATTGTATAAAGATGAAGATTGGAGCTATTCATTTTAAAGAAGAGCTTCTCTTAATAGAAAGTATTCGCAAAGAATTTGGACCGGATAAAATAGAATTGCGTGTTGATGCCAATGGGGCATTTGACGTAGACTCTGCTCTGGATAAACTTAAAGATTTGTCGCAATTTCAACTTCATTCTATAGAGCAGCCAATAAAAGCTGGACAATGGAGAGATATGGCTCAACTTTGTGAATCCACATCGCTTCCAATTGCTCTCGATGAGGAATTAATTGGGGTGTATAATTGTCATGCAAAATCAGATTTGCTGGATACAATAAAACCTCAGTTTATTATCCTTAAACCGAGTTTGTTGGGTGGAATTAAGGGAAGTAAAGAGTGGATTGACATAGCGGAGGAAAGAAATATTCCTTGGTGGATCACTTCTGCATTAGAATCAAATATTGGATTAAATGCCATTGCTCAATGGACTTATACTTTAAATAATTCCTTACCACAAGGATTGGGTACCGGACAACTTTACACAAATAATATTTCTTCTCCACTGGTTATTTCCAGAGGAAATTTAAAATATGATACAAATTTAAATTGGGAGACAATTTAAATGAATAGAGGACTTACCATAAATGGAAAGACATACACCGAAGAAGAGCTTATATTGTATTGTCAAAATCTTATTTCTAATTCAGTAGAGGAATGGGAGCGTGATTATTGCCGTTTTATTGTAAAATGGCTGAATAATTTCGATGAAGTGAGTGCAAAAACCTCAGGTTCTACGGGAACTCCAAAACAGATAAAACTTTCCAAGCAAAAGATGATTAACTCCGCTCGTTTAACAGGTGAGTATTTTGGTTTTAAGGAAGGAGATACAGCCCTATTCTGTTTGTCAAGTAATTTCATTGCCGGAAAAATGATGATTGTACGAGCTTTTGTATGGCAATTGAATTTAATACCTGTTTCTCCCAATGGTCATCCTTTAGAAAATGTAAACTTAGATTTTGATTTTGCAGCAATGATTCCCTTGCAGGTAAAAAATTCTTTGCTGGACCAGATGAAGATGGATAGAGTGAAAAATTTGCTTATTGGTGGTGGAGTAGTTGATTTACATTTATCAGAATCATTACAATTGGTAAAAACCAATTGTTTTGTAGGATATGGAATGACTGAAACTGTCTCGCATGTAGCGATACGTTCTTTAAATGGGGAGAATAAATCCGATTTATATTCAGCAATGGGCAATGCTAAATTTATAACAGATGAACGTAGCTGTTTGTGTATTGAATCTTCAGCTGTTCTAGATCACTTATTGCTTACGAATGATGTAGTTGAATTGGTTAATAATAAGAAATTTAAGTGGTTGGGAAGGTTTGATCATGTTATTAATTCAGGAGGAATTAAATTGTTTCCTGAGCAATTAGAGCTGAAATTACAAGGGATTATTCAGCAAGCTTTCTTTCTTGTAGGAATTCCTGATGCTCATTTAGGTGAAAAAATGATTCTTTTAATTGAAGATGAGAATTGTAAAGAGGAAAAAAGATTAGAAATAAGAAGGCAAATAAAAAGCCTGTTCGTAAAATATGAACAGGCTCGGGAAATATTTTATATTTCTGAATTTAAAAGAACAGAAACAGGTAAAATTCAACGTGAAGCAACGCTTGAAGAATTTATACTCTCAAGATAAGTGAAAAGCTGAATTAGGTCATCTGCGTTCTTCCAGTTCATTTTATTTTCTTTCATATATCTTATAGCTTGTTCATTAAAGATATCAGAAAGATTAGATTTTATTGATCTCACTTTTTTAGGTAATTCACCATTTTCTTCAATAAGTAGAATCGTTTTAACCTTTGAAATATCATTTATATTGGTGCAAGGTTTACAGATGTATTTCACATATATATTTTTAGAACCTTCATATACTTTTTGGAGATAGCCTGATAGAGAATCTTTTTTTACGATATGTTTCATGTAAATAAATTGCGCTCCATTAATATTAACTTCTTTTATTTTGTGAGGCGAAGTGATCTTACTGAATTGAGATTCTATTTTACATTCCATTTCATCATGAGAAATGTTATAACGAATTCCCCCAGGTTGAATTATTTCATTGTTAACGGTAATTAATTTTCCATTTTGAAAACTCATGCTTGAGTATATATCTGGTTTTGTAATATTGGAATATTGAGCGGGATTAGGTACAAAATATTGCATTATTCCATAGGTTGGAAACTGATCTTGTTCTTTTGTTATTGGATTAGAATATCCATTTGCAGAACCAATAAATGACAATAAAAAAAGATTGAGTAAAAATTTATTCATGTAGGATGAGTTGAGGGGTTGTAATTAAGCGAATCAAAAATAGGACAAATTGGATGTTTGTAACACTTGTGTTGTTTAATTTTGCAATAGTTTTGATAAACGGTTATATATTTTATGTCAGGATGTGAGTGGATTTGTCTAGAAATGAAAAACACCGATATTACTCGGTGTTTACTATTATTTTAGTTTGTCTTTAAAGATTTTTTTAAATTTCTCCATCTTAGGTTTGATAACGAAACTACAATAGGGTTGATTGTTGTTATTGTTGAAATAATCTTGATGATAATTCTCAGCGGGATAAAATTTAGAAACCTTTGTTATTTCTGTTACAATAGGATCATCCCAAGCTCCAGATTCCGCTAATTTATTTTTATAAGATTGTGCAAGTTTCATTTGCTGTTCGGTATGATAAAACACAGCTGATCGATATTGTGTTCCCTTATCAGCTCCTTGTCTGTTTAAAGTTGTAGGATTATGCGTTTGCCAAAACACTTCCAATAAATCACCAAAGCTAATTACAGCAGGATTGTATGTGATTTGACACACTTCGGCATGACCTGTTTCACCTGTACATATCTCTTTATAAGTTGGATTCTTGGTTTCACCTCCCATATAACCAGAAACAACCTGTTCAACACCTTCTAATTCTTGAAAAATTGCCTCTACACACCAAAAGCATCCTGCACCCAAGGTTACAATTTCTAAATTTTTGTTTTCTTTTTCTGTATTCATGTTTGTCTTTCCGAATGTAATTCCGGAAAGTAAAACGAATACAACAATAATTGATTTTTTCATCTCTTCCGGTTTTTATTATTTATAATGAGTCTAAAGATAGCTTTTGAATGAATTAAATCAAAGTTAAAAGATCTTAAACTCTTAAAACGTTTGTCAATATATTCTTCATTATATTTGAATATGATTAAGGAAAAAAAAATTGTTGGTATTATATTATCAGGTGGCAAAAGTTCCAGAATGGGAACAGAAAAAGGATTGGTTGCATGGAATGGAAAACCATTAATAGAATACTCTCTTGAATGTATCCGAGGTATTTGTGATCAAATCGTAATTAGCTCCAATAAAAATTGCTACAACTATTTAAATCTGCCCGTTATTAACGATGAAATAAAAGAGTGTGGACCAATAGGTGGGATTTATTCTTGTATGAAAAAAATAAAAGCTGATTTGTATCTTGTTATTTCCTGTGATGTTCCCAATGTACCAACTCAATTATTTACAGATATGATTGGTGATATTGAAGATGCTGATTTAATTTGTCCAATTGATGATAGCAATAGAAAACAACCATTGATATCGGTATACAGTGCAAATTGTTTATCTATTCTTACAAGTGAGCTTATGGATGGCAACTATAAAATGATGCGGCTTTTGGATTTATTAAAAGTAAAACTATTTCAGATTTCTCCAAATCTAGATTATTACAATTCGAAACTATTGTCTAATGCCAACTCACCTGATGATGTTGCATCTCTTTAATAAACTCTATTAATACTGATTTAGATCGGTATTTAAAATGCTGATGTGAATGCTAAAAACAATAAAGAGTGTCAATGAATTAAGGACAAATATGTCTTTTATTGTGAGTTGATTGAAGAATTATTACATCAAATGCAATTTAGTAAAGATCTAAATAGTTGCATATTTGTTTGTATCAGTGCTTTCCACGTTTTCTCTTTCTTTAGATCAATTTAAAAGAAGCTTATTGTGTTCTACAACATGTTTTCATGTACCCTTTTGATATATGTTTACATCCATAGATATAGTTTTCTATATGTGTTCATGTGTTAAAGCATAAAGAAGTCACAAGATGAAGAGCAGAAGACAATTTATTAAAATTAGTTCCTTAAGTGCCGCTGGATTAATTTTTGGTGGAGGATTATTAGAATCCTTCGCTAATAATTTGGTGAGGGATAATAAATCATACTTTAAGGGACCATATGATTTTACTCGTACTCCAACCTATTGTGAGGTATGTTTTTGGAAATGTGCCGGCTGGGTTTATAAGGATGAAAATGGTAGAATCAAAAAGATAATTGGAAACGATTTAGACCCTAATTGTAATGGCCGATTTTGTCCAAGAGGAACGGGCGGGGTTGGAATGTATTTCGATGAGGATCGCTTAAAAACTCCATTAATCCGTAAAGAGATAGATGGAAATCAAACCTACGTTGAAGCAAGTTGGGATGAGGCTTTCGAGTTAATTGCAACTAAAATGAAGCAAATTAAGAAGGAGCATGGTCCTGAATCTACTGCTTTATTTACCCATGGTTCTGGTGGGAAATACTTTGGTAAACTTTTAAAGGCTTTCGGATCTAATAATATTGCTGCGCCATCTTATGCACAATGCAGAGGACCTCGTGAAGTTGCCTTTATTGCAACTTATGGGCAAGGTATAAACTCTCCTGAGAATACAGATATTAGAGATACAAAATGTTTGGTTTTAATTGGGTCGCACTTAGGTGAGAACATGCACAATGGTCAGGTTCAGGAAATGTCTGATGCTATTGACAAAGGTGCGAATATTATAACTGTTGATCCCCGTTTTTCAACTGTTGCGGGTAAATCAAAACATTGGTTGCCAATTAAACCTGCTACCGATAATGCACTTCTGCTTGCATGGATGAATGTGATCATCAACGAAGAACTATACGACAAAAAGTATGTAGAAAAATATACATTTGGTTTTGATCAATTGAAAGATCATGTCCAAAGATATACTCCTGAATGGGCTTACGGTGTGACAACTATAAAACCACAACAGATTCGTGAAACTGCCAGAGAAATGGCAAATGCTGCTCCTGCAGTAATTGTTCATCCTGGTCGTCATGTAACCTGGTATGGAGACGACACGCAGCGCTTGCGTGCTGTAGCTATCTTAAATGCCTTATTAGGAAGTTGGGGAAGACGTGGTGGATTTTATAATCCTGAAAAAGCAACGGTTCCACATTACAAACTTCCAGCTTTTCCTAAGCCAAGTAAGAATTGGCGCGATGCTATGAATGGCAAGTACAATTTGGCTGATTTAGCATTGGCTTCAGGGGTTTGTGATGCATCTATTCCATCGCCTGATTTGGATTACTCAGTCAGAGCCTGGATCGTAAATGGAACTAACTTAATCAATACTTTACCAAATCAAAAGAAAACTATTGATGCAATTCAAGGTTTGGATTTGATGGTTGTTGTGGATACAATGCCTATGGAAATTACTGGATATGCAGATGTTGTTCTTCCTGAATGTACATATTTGGAAAGATACGATGCTTTAAGAATATCGCAGGGAAGAGAGCCAAGTATTGCATTAAGAATGCCAGCTGTTGATCCACTTTATAATACCAAACCAGCTTATTGGATGGCTCGAGAATTAGCCAAGAAGCTCGATTTACAAGATTATTTTCCATTTGAGAATATTGAAGAAGAAATTGATTGGGAATTGAAGCAGGTTGGCACTTCACTCGAAGAAATGCAACGAGTGGGAGTGAAGAAGTTGGAAAGAGAATTTGATGATTTGTACTTTTCAGATGGAGAGGATATAGAGTTTAATACCAATACAGGCAAAATTGAACTGTATTCAACAGCTCTTGAAGAAGAAGGTTTTGAACCAATGCCTGTATATACTCCACATCCTGAACCAGCAGAAGGATTTTACCGTTTGATTTATGGTCGTGCTCCAATGCATACCTTCAGTAGAACGGCTAACAATCCAAATCTTACTGACTTAATGGATGAAAACACTTGTTGGGTGAATCCTAAAGTTGCTAAAGAATGGGATTTGGAAAATGATCAATATGTGTATTTGGAAAATCAGGATGGTATTGTATCTGAGTTTCCAATTAAAGTAAGAGTTACTGAAAGAATCCGTTTTGATTCTGTTTATATGGTTCATGGATTTGGACATTCCGAAAAGAGAATGAAACGCTGTTTCGCTAAAGGAGTTAGTGATACTCAAATGATTACGAATGTAATGACCGATCCGATTATGGGAGGAACTGGAATGCGTGGAAATTTTGTAACATTTAGAACTGATATTAAAAAATCGGAGGTGTAAGCTATGAGATATGCAATGGCTATTGATACTAAAAAGTGTGTAGGTTGCAGCGACTGTGTAGTAGCTTGCCAAACCGAAAATGATGTACCGATCGGGTATTGCCGCGATTGGGTGGTGGAGGTAATGGATGGAACTTATCCTCAATTGGAGATGGAATTACGTTCGGAGAGATGTAATCACTGTGAAAACTCTCCATGTGTTCGTTGTTGCCCAACCGGAGCAAGTCATTACTCCGAAGGAGGAACAGTATTGGTTACCAAAAATGAATGTATTGGATGTAGTGCCTGTATTACATCTTGTCCTTACGATGCTCGTTTTGTTCATCCTGAAGGATATGTGGATAAATGTACTTTCTGCATTCATAGAGTGAAGAAGGGAATGCAGCCGGCATGTGTAGCAGTTTGTCCAACCAAGTGTATGTATTTTGGTGATTTGGATGATCCTAGAAGTGAAGTTTCACAGATCTTGAAAAAGAGAAAGTCTAAAACTTTAATACCAGAAGCAGGTACCAAACCACATTTGTATTTCCTAATCTGATAAATATTACCCTATGAGAGAAGAAATAATTATAAGTGGAAGAAATAATCCACTAATTGATCCTCAGTTACATGTTTGGCACTGGGAAATACCAACATACCTTTTTCTTGGAGGATTGGCGGCAGGATTAATGTTTTTTGCGGCACTTTATACCATTCGAAATAAGGAGAATGAATATAAAACAGCAGTGCAAATTGCTCCAATGCTGGCACCAATTGCCCTAATGCTGGGTTTGGTTGCTCTGTTTTTGGATTTGCATCATAAATTGTATTTCTGGAGATTGTATACCACAATACGTTTAGAGTCACCAATGTCTTGGGGAGCCTGGACATTAATGGTTGTTACTCCTATTTCTATGATTTGGACAGCAATGCATATTAAAGAAGTGTTTCCTAGATGGAATTGGAAATTTGATGTGATTGAAGAATTAATAGAGTTCTTTAAGAAAAATAAGAAAACAATTGCCTGGATCATGTTGATTTCATCAGTAATACTGGGAATTTATACAGGAATTTTGTTTTCAGCTTTTAATGCACGTCCGCTTTGGAATACATCTATTTTAGGACCTTTGTTTCTTGCATCAGGATTATCGGCGGGAGCAGCTGTTGTAATTTGGATGTCTAAAAATCATGCAGAACGCAAGCGCTTTGCCCAATTGGATTTAATGATTATAGGAATAGAATTATTTTTGATCATTCATATGTTCATGGGATTTTTGGCAAGTACACAAGTACAAATCGATGCGGCAAATTTATTTTTAGGTGGTGCATATACTGCACCCTTCTGGATTTTCGTTGTATTACTTGGGATGATTGTTCCAGCAATACTTGAAGGAATGGAATTAAAAGGGTATAAAATTCCAGTTGCAATACCGGTAGTATTAGTGCTGTTTGGAAGTGTGATGCTTAGATTTTTAATTTCTAATGCAGGACAAGCTAGCAGATGGCTTTATTAACCAAATTTTGAGAATAAACTTAAAACACTATAAAATGAGCGAAGTGAAAAAAACAAAATACTTTAATCCGTATATCGGAGGTGTATTGTTAGGACTTGTGCTTTTGGCGGCAAATTTTGTTTCTGGTCGTGGATTGGGAGCAAGTGGTGCAATTAAAAGTGCTGTGGTATCTACAGTAAATACTGTTGCTCCAACTCATGCCGAAAATGCGACATATTATAAGGAGTATAATGAAACACATTCAAACCCAATGAAATCCTGGTTGGTATTTCAATTAATGGGCGTATTAGTAGGAGGATTTTTATCAGGAGCTTTTGCGAAACGTTTAAAATTTAAAGTGGAGCACTCTCCAAAAATCACATCAAAACGAAGAATTATTTTTGCAATTCTTGGAGGAATGTTCTTTGGTTTTGGTTCTCAATTAGGACGTGGATGTACAAGTGGATCTGCTTTAAGTGGAATGGCTGTGCTTTCGGTTGGAGGATTTTTAACCATGGCATGTATATTCGGAACAGCATTTGCCTTGGCTTACTTTTTTAGAAAGAACTGGATTTAATTTTAAATGTATAAACAAATAGATTATGGCACCATTAATTGTTAATGAAATAATTTCACCAGACACCAATTTGTTAATTGCATTTTTAATTGGAATTGGTTTTGGATTTGTGTTAGAAGGTAGTGGATTTTCGTCGAGTCGAAAGTTGGCGGGAATGTTCTACGGATATGACACAACGGTATTAAAAGTATTCTTTACAGCTGCAATAACAGCAATGGTTGGGATGTTGTTTTTTAGTCTTTTCGGATGGATAGATTTAGATTTTGTATACATTAATCCAACTTATATTACTTCGGCAATAGTCGGAGGAGTAGTTATGGGGGTAGGCTTCATCATGGGTGGATTTTGTCCTGGAACTGCCTTTTGTGCAATATCCATAGGTAAATTAGATGCTTTGGCATTTATAGGAGGATTAACATTAGGTATTGTATTTTTTACTGAAGGTTACCCATTGTTTGAAGAGATGTATAAAGCGAATTTTATAGGTACACCTACAATGAATGAGTTACTTGATATTCCAAGAGGAGTATTCGCTTTAGGATTAATTTTGATGGCATTTGCTATGTTTTGGGTTGGCGAATGGGCTGAGAAAAAATTTCCTCGTGAGGAGTATTAATTAAAACTGTTAAAATCAATATCATGAATATAAGATTAATACTAGCATCGATATTTATTCCATTGGGAATTATTATTGCTGCAGTACCCGAAAATACAACCAAGCAATATAAATTAACTGCTGCAGAATTGCTTGATGAGGTAAAAGATGGAACTCAGTTTGTAAGTACAGATGAGATTGCTGATATGTTGGTTCATGGAGATCCAAGTCTTCAGTTAATTGATGTTCGTTCTCAGGCAGAATTTGAGAAGTATAATTTGCCTGGTTCTGTTAATATTCCTTTAACAGATATTCTATCAGATGACTATGAAGAGTATTTAGATCAGGGAGTTAAGATGAATGTTTTTTATTCAAATGGAAATTTAAAAGCCAACGAAGCCTGGATGATTACCAGACAATTGGGTTTTGAGAATAATTTTGTGTTACAAGGCGGTTTAAATTATTGGGCTGAAACCATTTTGAATCCACAAGCACCAAAATCTGTAATGGCGGATGACGAAATTGCCAAATACGATTTTAGAAAAGGTGCAAGTGCTGCACTTGGTGGAGGTAACGAAGTTGTGTCGAGTTCCAATACAGCTAAAAAACCTAAACCAACTATTAAAAAGAGAAAAAAGAAAAAGAGAGTCGCTGGTGGATGCTAGAAATAGCATTTTAATAATAGAAAGCCTTTTTGATTTATCAGAAAGGCTTTTTTGATATTAGTAATTTATCTGTTCGGAGTATTTTATCGTTGGTGTCATCGGTATATGTCTTTGTATCAGTTGGTGTTTGCAATGTGCTGATACTCTGTTAATTTACATTAAATAAAAATTAACTTTTTCTGGAAAATAATGCATAAGTAAGAGGTTGGTATTTAGATAGTTGGAAATGTGAGTGGTTTGATATGTATATATATGATATAAAACATATATGGATGAGTTTAATGTTTCTATTTTGTTTAGCGAATCCTAATTATATCAAAACTAATTCATAAAAAATGAAAAATACTTTTAAGATTATTATTGCGGCTCTATTTATTACAGCTGGAACATTTTCAACTCAAAATGCAAATGCGACGGACGGATATTTTGGAGTTGGATATGGTGCACAAAATAAAGGAGTTGCTGGAGCAGGTATTGCTTGGTATAAAAACTCTTTAATTAACGGTAACCCGGCAGGTCACGTTTTTCTTGGTAAACAATATCAGGTAGGTATTGGCTTTTTTAATCCAAACAGAGAATATACGGTAACAGGGAATCCTTCTGGTATGGATGGAACATTTGGTTTAATGCCTGGTACTGTCGAGAGTGATTCAAAATTATTTCTAATGCCTAGTATGGGTGCAAATTGGATGATTAATGAGAAAAGTAGTTTTTCAGCAACTGTTTTTGGTAACGGAGGTATGAATACTGATTATCCAACTCAAACATTTTACGATCAGAGTTCTTCTACAACAGGTGTAGATTTGGCTCAAATGTTTCTAGGATTAACTTACTCTAGAAAAATTGCTGAAAATCATAGTTTTGGTGTAACTGCTTTATTGGCTTATCAATACTTTGAAGCTAGAGGTTTAGCTGCATTCGGAGGAATGTCTAGTGATGCTACAAAACTAACGGGTAATGGTCATGATAATGGATTCGGTTATGGTGTTAGATTTGGTTACATGGGTGAAATTGCAAAAGGATTACATCTAGGTGCTAGTTACCAGACCATGCTTTATATGAGTGAATTCGATGATTATGCCGGATTATTTGCTGAGCAGGGTGACTTTAATATTCCTTCGACCTGGACTCTTGGTTTAGCTTATGAATTGAATGAGGATTGGGCTGTTATGGCTGATTTTAAGAGAATTAATTATTCTGATATAGCTGCGGTTTCTAATCCGATGGATCCAATGGCTTTTGCTACAGCTCCGTTAGGAACTGACAATGGTGCAGGTTTTGGTTGGGAAGATATTAATGTTTTGAAATTTGGTGTTGAGTATGCAGGAGTTGATACATGGACCTTCCGTGGAGGTTATTCTCATACAGATCAACCTGTTCCAAATAGCGAGGTGATGTTCAATATTTTAGCTCCAGGTGTTATTGAAGATCATATAACATTAGGTTGTTCTAAAACTCTTGGTGAATCAGGAAAGGCACTTCATTTAGCTGTTGTATATGCTTTACCAGCGAGTGTTAAAGGATATAATCCAATGGATTTTGATCCTGCTGAAGCAATGCAAGGAAATATGGTTCCAAATCAGACAATTGAATTAGAAATGAATCAATTCGAAGTTGAAATTGCATTTACTTTCTAATAAAACTTTAATGATATATAAAAGAGGTTTTTCAATTTGAAAAATCTCTTTTTTGTTTTATTATTTCTTATTCTTTGAAAATAAACGAGAAAACAAAGCACTTATAAATTCTCGAAAGGGAACTGGTTGAATTCCACGTTTTCTATTTTCCATGCTAATATCATAAACAAGTCTCATGTGTTTGGTGATTTCTTTATAAGCTTTTAGTAAAGGGAAGTCAGGATCATAAATATGAGCAGGTTCTGAATTGGTACCATTCAGCTCAATTATTTTAATATTTTTACCTTCATATAAATCCGCCAAGCTGTTCACTTTTAAATCGAATCTACCATAGTAATAACCATTAAGAGGTTTTGAAATTTCTCGAAAAACAGCAACTAATTTATCATTGATAAGGTGATTACCATCAAGAAATTTGGTTCCTCTGTTATGATTTCCAATCGGTTCTAATTTATAGCTAATACCTGCAGGAATAACTTGATTCCACTTTGATTTGTACTTATTTCTCAAATAGGAAATTCTGCCTTTTGCACGAATATTATCTTTAATCAGATCTCCAAATTTTGCTTTCCCATTTCCGCTTATGCTTAAAAATTCTTTACGAACAACAGAGGTAATACCATCTTTGCGTGACACTGGAAATCGGTGGTAGAATACACCCAATTCAATTGGAAAATCAATAAATTCCTGGATTAAAATATCCTCTGATTGTATTTTCATAAAACTTTCGAAATCAGTTTTGGAATCTATTTTTTCGATTCCTATACCTCGTTCTCCAACATTGGGCTTACAAATAATCGGAAAACTTATTTCGTGTTCCTTCAGTAATTCAAGCAATTCAATAATAGTTTGTCTAGAATTGCTAACAAAACCTTTTGGTACATATTGTTTTTTGATTGACTTTAGGATTTCCATTTTATCCATTCCAAATGCTCCGCCAAATTTCATTGCAGGATTTGCTGGAGTAAAGTAGGCAAAAGCTCTTGCTTTTATTGCCAAAATAATCCCATATCCAAACATTGGGATGTAAAATATCCAGAATGGCCAAAACTCAAATCGAAACCATTTTGAAATAAAAAAAGGGAGTTTAAAAAATTGCTTCATAAATTTAGTCACAAGAAATTATGGTGTTAATAGCAATGCTGAAATTCAATTTCACTACTCTGAAGGTAGTAAAATCGCGCTGTAATTTTTACTTTTTATAATTAATTGCATAAGGTAAATGTTTAAAACTTACTTTGCTATGAAAAATATTGATAATTTGATATATTGTAACATATCAATCTTTATTGAAATTAAACTATGCATATACAAATAAAATCAGCCTCAAAGGAAATTTTAGGTCAACTTATTGACTTGTGTAATTCTCTTTCAACAGAGCAATTTTCTAAACCATTGACCTTGCTTTCAAAAAATACAATCGGAAAACATGTTAGACACATTGTTGAGTTTTACGACATTTTGATTGATGCAGAACAAAAATCTAATACCTTAAGTTACGATCATCGAGTTCATTGCGAAAAGACAGAAAAAGATATTGAATTGGCCAAAAATAGACTCAGCCGAATATACAAATGGTTTGATGGACTGGATGTGAATGGAAGTTTTGACTTGAATATCAGCTACAATAAGAATAATAGTGAATGTTTCAAGGTAAAAACTAGTTTAGATAGAGAATTGGTGTATAATATTGAACATGCAATTCATCATATGGCTATTATACGGATTGCTGTTGAAAATGAGCTCAAATCGGTTAATTTGGATCAACATTTTGGAGTTGCATATTCAACCATTAGATTTAGAGATGATTTATGTGCACACTAACTTATATTCCATTAGGAGAATCAAATTACATATTAACAACTAATCGCGATGAGAGTCCTAGGCGTGTAGCCTCTTATCCTGCGAGACAAATAATAAATGGTTTTGTTTCTATTTTTCCGAGAGATAAAGAAGCTGCTGGAACTTGGATGATGTACAATGAGACTGGTTATTCTTTATGCCTGTTAAATGGTGCCTTTGTAAAGCACACTCATGAGCCTCCTTATAAAAAAAGTAGAGGTTTGGTGGTGTTAGAATATGCTAAATATAAATCTAGTATTGATTTTATTTTGACTTATGATTTTTCAGGAATTGAACCATTTACACTTGTTATTATTCGTAATAATGGAAAAAGGCAACCAGAAGAACTAAGATGGGATGGCAAATCAATTCATTATAAGTGTTTGGATTCGGAAATTCCTGCAATTTGGTCATCTTCAACTTTATACGATCATAAGGCACAATGCTTAAGAAATGATTGGTTTGATAAATGGAAATGCAATAAAGATTTTTCTGTTGAATCAATTCTTAATTTTCATAAAACTGCAGGTAAGGGAGATGAAATTAATGGTTTGGTGATGAATCGAAATAATATTGTTAAAACATTAAGTGTAACTCAAGTTAGAAAATTAGATGAAGAAGTTTTAATGTATTATGAAGATTTTCATGATAAAAAAAATATAGAATTAAATCTCAAATAAAAAAGCCTCGTCCGAGGCTTTTTTATTTTAAACATTTAAGAATATTATTTCCCAGGACATTGTGATACAATTTCTGGTTGAATATTCTGCTTTCCATATGACTTGTCAAAGCTATCAGAGAATTTCTTCGCTAGCTTTTCAGATGTCTTTTTATAGTTTTCTTTGTTTTCCCATGTATTTATCGGATTTAAAATTTCAGTAGGTACATTTTTACAAGTTTTAGGAATATTCAAGTGGAAAAGTTCATCGTGAATGAATTCAACATCATTTAAATTTCCTTTTAGCGCTGCATCTACCATTGCTCTGGTATATTTTAGCTTGATTCTTGATCCTGTACCATAAGATCCACCGCTCCATCCAGTATTAATTAAGAATACATTGGTATTGTGCTTGTCCATTTTATCACCAAGCATATCAGCATATATATTCGGATTACATGGCATAAATGGCTGACCAAAGAATCTGGAGAAGGTTGCCTGTGGCTCAGTTACTCCGGTTTCAGTTCCAGCCAATTTAGAAGTGTACCCCATCAAGAACCAAAGCATTGCTTGCTCTTTTGTCAATTTTGATATTGGAGGTAATACACCGTACGCATCTGCAGTTAGAAACAAAATGGTATTTGGATTTCCTGCCGTAGACGATTCTTTAATGTTTGAAAGAAACGATAGGGGATAACTAGCTCTTGAGTTTGGAGTATATCTGTCATCGAAGAAATCCATATCTCCGTTTGGATATAGCATTGCATTTTCAATAATGGCTCCATGCTTTGTGTATTCTGCATCGTGCATTACCGCTTCGTAAATTTCCGGCTCGTTTTCCGGCTTGATATCAATCATTTTAGCGTAACAACCGTTTTCAAAGTTGAAAATACCATCATCACTCCATCCATGCTCATCATCTCCTAATAAAGCTCTGTTTGGATCTGCAGATAAGGTTGTTTTACCAGTTCCTGACAATCCTAATAAAAGGGCAGAATCACCATTAGGACCTTCGTTAGCAGAGCAATGCAAAGGTAATACACCTTTGAATGGTAAGTAGTAGTTCATAACTGTGAACATTAGCTTTTTCATTGATCCCATGTAAGATGATCCAAATACGATACCCATCTTTTTATCAAAGTCAACTACTACACAAATATCCGAAGTTTCGCCGTTAGGAAGATCTCTAACGAGTCCTTTGTAACGATCTTTATCTAGCTTATCATTTGGTAAAGCAATTAAATAAAACTCATCATCTGCAAAAATCGATTTATTGATATCTTCAGGTACCGCTCTAAACATATTGTCGATAAAAACCTGACTTAAGCTTTTATCACAAATTGTTTTAACAGGAAGTGCATATTTCGAATCGGCACCAATAACTTTGTCGGTAACATAAACTGTATTTTTCTTATCAATCACCTTCAACGCATCTTCAAAAATCATCGCAAACGTTTGCGGATTCATGCCGATATTATTGGGTGAAGACCAGTCTATATTAAAATCACTTTCAGGATTTCTTACAATGTATGTATCTTTAGGACTTCTTCCAGTTGAATGAGCTGGAGTCCATGTAGCCAATGCACCGTTTTTTGTTAAAACAGCTTCTTTGTTTTCTACTGCTTGAGAAATGAATTCTTCTCTTGAGAGATTCTCTCGAATGTTAGAATGCTTTTTTAATGATTTTTTTAAATCTTCAATCATACTAATTTCAATAGCGTTCATGTGACATTTATATTTGGTTTGGAGCTTCAAAAGTATGACTATATATGAATAAATCCTACTATGTATATGTTTTTTTATAATTTTTAATGTGTTATTTCTCAGTATGTTTTACTACTTTTACCGTGGGGAAAATTGATCTAGAAGCCATCAAAATGAAGGTTTTTTCAATTTTCTCTATTTTTTTTTGTTTAAAATAATGTATTCCTTCCCCTGAAATACAAACGTTTGCGTAAAATACCTGCACTTCAAATAAGGATAAATTATGATAATATTTAAATTGAGATTTGATAGCTTATATTTGATCTGAATTTATAAAAAATGATATAAAAAAACCTCCAAAGGATGAACTTTGGAGGTTTAAAAAATGATATTAATTCAAAATCCTATTAAAAATAGGAGTGAAAATACAATTAGTCTTTAGATCTTGGATGGAAATTTTTAATAGTTTCCTTTAGATATTCTCTATCCAAGTGAGTGTAAATTTCTGTAGTAAGAATTGATTCGTGACCTAGCATTTCCTGTACAGCTCTTAAATCAGCTCCACCTTCAACAAGATGAGATGCAAATGAGTGACGGAAAGTGTGAGGAGAAACATTTTTCTTTAAACCTACTTTCTTTGATAAATTCTTAATGATCGTAAAAATCATTACACGAGATAACTTGCGACCTCTTCTGTTCAAGAAAAGAATATCTTCACTATCCTTATCGATATTTAGTTTACCGCGATAGTTTTTAAGATATAATTTAATTTCCTTCTTAGCTTTTTTTCCGATTGGAATTAAACGCTCTTTATTTCCCTTACCATGAATTTTGATAAAACCCATACGGAAATGAAGGTTTGAAACACGTAAATCGATTAATTCAGATACTCTTAAACCACATGAGTAAAGAGTTTCAAGAATAGCTCTATTTCTTTGTCCTTCAGCTTTGTTCATATCAACAGCCTTAACCAAAACGTCAATTTCATCGGTTGTTAATGTGTCTGGAAGTTTACGACCAATTTTTGGTGCTTCCAATAAAGCAGTTGGATTTTTTTCGATAATTTCTTCAAGTAATAAATACTTAAAGAACGCCTTAATACCTGAAATTACACGTGCTTGCGTACGAGGACTAGTCCCTGCATCATTGATCCATGAAACAAAATCTTTAAGATGTTGAAGTATTACCTCTTCAGGAGAAACTTCTAATCCTTTTTCTCTAAAAAAGGTAGTAAGTTTCGTAATGTCATTAATGTAAGCGTCTACTGAGTTCTTAGATAGGGATTTTTCTAAGGTCAGATAGGTCTTAAAATTTTCAATTGTTGTTGTCCAATTCATTTTTTTTCAGTTTTTAGTATGTAGTTTAGTTGTAAATAATTCCTATTTTATTGCTAGTTTTACTTTGCAATTGATAATATACGAATTCTTTATGATAAAACTTGTCTGCAATTTAAAAAAATATTACGTAAGCTTGCAAGTTTTTGAACCACTCTTTATGTTTAACCCTTAATATTTTTGATAAGATGAATTTTTTGATCATAAATGGTCCCAACTTAAATTTACTTGGAGTACGCGAAAAATCTATATATGGAGAGGTTTCATTTGAAACATATTTTCAGGATTTGAAAATAGAATATAGTAAATTTAGTATAGAATATTATCAGTCAAACGTTGAAGGTGAGTTGATTAATGAAATTCACAGAGTTGGTTTTGATTATGACGGAATAATATTAAATGCTGGAGCTTACACTCATACCTCGATTGCTCTTGGGGATGCTATAGCTGCTGTTAATACACCTGTTATAGAGGTACATATATCAAATGTTCATAAAAGGGATTATTTTCGTTCCAAAACTATGATTGGAAAAGATTGTTTAGGTACAATTGCTGGGTTCGGATTGAATTCTTACAAACTTGCGATTGAGGCTTTAATTTCTCATTTGGATAAACGGTGATTTTTTTAGGATTAATGATTTTTTTCTATCCTGTCACTAATATGCTATAAAATATAAAGCCCCAAGCTTCTTCTAAATTGACTATCTTTGTTGTGCCAAAAACTAATAATGAAAGAGTAATTCTATGAAGAAGCACACAAAGATTATTGCTACGATCTCAGACAAAAAATGTGATGTCGGGTTTCTTACGCAACTTTTTGAGGAAGGAATGAATGTTGTGAGGTTAAATACAGCACATCAAACTCATGCTGATGCTCAGCTGGTTATCGATAATGTAAGAAAAGTGTCAGACCGAATCGCATTGCTTTTGGATACAAAAGGTCCTGAGATTCGAACAGTAGATGTTGAGGAAGAACTTTATCTTAAAAAGGGTGATAAACTTAAGGTAAAAGGCAAAACAGAAGACGAAGAAAACAAGGATTTTTTATTGGTGAGTTATTCTGATTTTGTAAAGGATATTGAAGTTGGGAAAAGAATTTTAATAGATGATGGAGAGTTAGAATTATTGGTTGTAGATAAAAATGATCAATTTTTAACAGTAGAGGCTCAAAACGAAGGTCCAATTAAGAATAGAAAGAGTGTTAATGTTCCTGGTGTTTCATTTAAGTTACCTTCTTTAAGTAAAAAAGATAGAACCTTTATTGATTTTGCAATAGAGCAGGATATTGATTTTATAGCTCACTCATTTGTTCGTCATAAAGAAGACGTTATTGAAATTCAAAACATCCTTGATAAATACGATTCGAAAGTAAAAATTATTGCAAAAATTGAAAATCAGGAAGGAGTAGATAATATCGACGAAATTCTTGATCATGTTTATGGAGTTATGGTGGCTAGAGGAGATTTGGCAATTGAAATTCCAGCCCAAAAAATTCCTGTTATTCAACGACGTATTGTTCGAAAATGTATGGAAAGAAAGAAGCCGGTTATTATTGCTACCCAGATGCTTCACTCCATGATAAATAATCCTAGACCTACACGTGCTGAAGTTAGTGATATAGCCAATGCAATCTACAATCGAACAGATGCTATTATGCTTAGTGGTGAAACTGCCTATGGAGAATATCCTGTGGAATCTGTGAGAACTATGAAAGAAGTTGCTATTGAAGTGGAGAAGGAATTATATCCTGATACAAGAAAGAATTTTGTACCAAGTAATCAGGAATTGACTGCAATCTTAGCTCGTTCGGCAGTAAAATCTTCTCAATTATTGCCTGTTAAGGCAATTGTTACCGATACCTTAACCGGCAGAACAGGTCGATACTTATCTGCTTATAGAGGTACATCGCCAGTTTATGCATTGTGTTATTCGAAAAGAGTAATGCGAGAATTAGCTCTTTCTTATGGTGTGGAAGCTGGTTATAGGAAACTATTGGCTAGTAGAGATGAATATGTGAAGCAGTCGATGTTTTCGTTGATGAAGAAGAATTATTTTACAGGTGATGATATGGTGATTATTATCGGTGGTAGTTTTGGTCCTTCGAAAGGAGTTTCCTTTATGGAAATTAGTAAGGTTGATCAATTGACACATAAAGTATAAAACACTATATAAGTTCCAGAAAAAAGCGAATCAATTTGATTCGCTTTTTTTTAATATCTAAGATAGATTAACACAATTGCTATACCTACACCTATGCCTGATATGGCTAAATTGAAGCTTTTTCGATCTGTTTTAAAAACCATTAAAAGAAGTGACGATAGAATGCAGGAGATAAAGGAGATAAGCAGAAAAGCTACAATTGCTCCAAGCGTGTAACCAGAAAAGCTTAAGAATTTAAATCCAGAACCAAATATTTTTGTGTAATGCAATTCGATATTTGTTCCAAGAATTAATCCAATAAGAGCAAAGAAATTGTATCGTACAGCGTTTGCATTTGGTGAGTTGGAGATCATATTATGAATTCCTACTCCAATAAAAGCAAATGCAACTCCTAATTTTATTGTAGAATAGGAGAAGCTGGTAACATTTAACGATGCTAAAAGGAATCCTACTATCGTGCCTACTGACAGAGCTAAAAAGAGTGATAGGTAGTTTTTATACTCTTTTAAATGAAAGACAATACCAAATAGAACTAAGGTTAAAAATAGGTCGAAAGAGGATGTAGAAATCAGGTGAAAAAAAGCTGATTCTAAACTAGTAATTACTGTATTCATAAGTGTTTAATTTATTTCCAATTGAGTATGGCTCTGCAATTTTCAATATTAGATTTTTGATTTTGAATGGAAAATTGCATTTCGTTTTCAGACTTTGATTGTGCATTAACGATAAGCTGGTCTCCGAATTTTGCTTCATGCAGGAAATTAAGTTCCATTTCCTCAATTTCTTTATTGTAGAGAACATCTTTTGGACACGAATCGATAATCCATTTGATATATTTCACATTATTCACATGTTGATTGATGTCAATATCACTGTAGTGAACTTTTATAGATTCTCTTAATTTTCCCAATTTTATTGGTTTTATTTTTGAGATAGATTGCTCAAAGAGTTTTTCTGCATTCTCAAATTCATCATTCTTAATTATCTCATGAGGACGCACTGGTCTCTTGCTTTTGATATTAATTATTAGCCAACTTGAACTTGCAATCATCAAAAGAGTGCCTTCTTCGTTTACTATCTTGAATTCACGATTTCCGAATAGACCTTCAATACCAGTAGGCCAGGTTTCAATTCTTAAGTTATCTTTCCATTGAGGATATTTAAAAACTTTAATTTTTAATCTGGATAAGACCCAGGAAAGATCTTGTTTCATTAAATCATTAATTCCCCAATTAAGAGCTTCAGCATGCATTCCAGCAATTTCCTGTAAGTAATTGCAAATGGAAGTCATTTTTACTTTGCCACTATAATCGGTATCAAATGATCCTATTCTAAAGTGTTTTACAAATCGATTTAGATTGATATCTAATGTATTCATTCTTTAATGAGGTGTTTTAACTTTTTAGAAACATACAAAGAGCGAATAAGAACTAATACCACAAATGGTAAAATTTCATTTGGTAATGATTGAGGAATGAACGACCATAAACCAACAATGCATAAAAGTAAAATTGATGTTACTAAAAAGTATAAATAGGATAGTTTTGTTTTTTTTATTAGAAAAATAGTTGCCAAAGGAAAATGAATTGGTAGCGCCCATAGAATATTTAAATTTGGTCCGGTTGCCTGATGATCGGTAAAGAACCATAAAAATACAATTATCCAACCTAAGAAACCTGTTAAACTAAATATCAGATGGTCAATTGCAAATAAATTTTTCTTTTTGCGATAATAAATAAGACTCAGAAATAAACCTAACATTGCGATTATACCGAAAACAAAACCTGGGCATTTGTACCAAACGGTTGTTTTAAAAACTTCACCAACTTCAAGTACGTTTCTAGTTGATGAAACCAATGGTATTATGCTATCTCCAGTAACAATTTTTGCATCCTCGAAGGCAAACATCATATTGTCAGGTAAAAACATGTATTCATATGGTGTAGCCTCAACATCGCAGGGTTTACCTAATATCAAATGAATACCTAAATGTATCCATCTGCTTTTTTCCATAAAATGATCAAGCAGATTCCAAAATGTCTTAGGTTTCGAATTTATTTCGGTATATTTTATTTCGCCGTCAATGTTATTTTCAATGATATCACGAATTCGCGTAGAGCAATTGTCAAACAAAAAATCGTAATGATAAAAACGATTTTCAGGTTTGTAATTTTCAACTAAGGCAGTAAATAATTTACGTTTGGTGTTAATATCCAGATTAAGTTTTTGTTCAATTATACCTCTCTTCTCATACATATAGCTTTGTTTGAGCCTAATGTAATCTCCATATTCTAATTTGTATTTTAGTTTTCCTCTGGCAAACTTGAAATAGAAATTCGAAGTATTAAAATCGAACGTTCCATAATTGAATACAATGTCGAGTTTATTCTGTGGATCTTTTATTCGAATTCCCGAATGTCCAAAAAGAGAATACAACTCTTCACCTGGAGAGTAGGTTAGAACGCTTATTTCTGATTGGCTGGATAACTCTTTGGAAAATGAGTTTGAAATACAAATCAGTATTCCAATTGATAGGAATAGAGCTTTTATAAAAGATGATTTTAGCTTCATAATTTAACTGTTTTTACTCACCGAAGATAAATAAAATACCTTTATTGAACATGACAGGATGCTAACAATATTATTTTAATCAATATGGTAAAATCATGTTTGGGCAATAAAAAATCCTCTACCGAAGGGCAGAGGATTCAATATATCTATTAAGAGTTTATTATCTCATATCGTTGATTTCAACATTAGGATTAGCTTTGCTGTTAAAAACGAAATCAGTATCGCTATATTGTATGTTAGGCGTTAATTTTTTTAAAATAATACTAATATCGCTACCATCTTTTCCAACCGATTTAAGCGAGCTGATTTGATTCGTTTTATCATCTATTTTTAATCGGATATGAGTAAAACCTTTTTCAGTATCAACAGGAAATAGATCAATTACATGAAGTGTTTTGGCGTTACTTTTTTCTACATCTACATATTTAAAAGTAAATCCTGATTCGTAGATAGAAAATATTTTTGCTGGGTTTAATACTTCTTCATCTTCTTCATCTGGCTCGCTAATGTTTACTTCTTCAGCATCAATAATGTGTGTGTATATTGTTGTTCCATCGAAATAGGTATCCACGCCCATTAGTTTTAAGCGGTATTTGTTTCCCTTAAGTATAATGTTGCCTTCTGATATTTCGTGAACATCTTCTTCGTCATTATCCATAGAGAATAAAAATTCAGCCTTTATACTTTTATACTCTTTGTTTTTAGCAGAAACCTTATCGAGTATTGTTTTTGCTTTATTTTCCTGAGCCGAAACACTCAAGCTTAACATTCCAATTAAAAGGAAACAAAAAATGTTCTTCATTTTTTAGTGATTTTATAATTTATGCAAAGATATTAATCAATTATTGTGCCATGACTAGTTCAAAACTTCACTTAGTAATTTTTCAAGTGAATATTCATCCTGAACTAAAACCTGACGTGCTTTACTTCCTTCAAAAGGTCCTACGATACCTGCAGCTTCAAGTTGATCAACAATTCTCCCAGCACGATTGTAACCAATTGAAAATCTTCGCTGAATTCCTGATGTTGAACCCTGTTGTGAACCAACAACAAGTCTGGCAGCTTCTTCGAACAAGGCATCTCTTTTTTGCAGATCAACATCAGATGATACTTCTGAGGATTCACCAACATATTCAGGTAACATTAAAGCTGAAGGATATGATTGCTGTTCCTGTATAAAATCTGTAATGGCTTCAACTTCTGGCGTGTCAACAAATGCACATTGTACACGAACCACATCGCTGTTTGTCGAGATTAACATATCACCACGACCAATTAATTGATTGGCTCCCGGACTATCTAGAATTGTTCTTGAGTCGATCATAGAAGCAACTTTAAATGCAATACGCGCAGGAAAGTTTGCTTTAATTACACCAGTAATAATATTGGTAGATGGTCGTTGTGTAGCAATAATCATGTGAATACCAATGGCACGAGCCAATTGGGCGATTCTGGCAATAGGTGCCTCAACTTCTTTACCTGCAGTCATAATTAAATCGGCAAACTCATCAATAATTACCACAATATATGGTAAAAATCGATGTCCGTTTTCCGGATTTAATTTTCTCTTTATGAATTTCTCGTTGTACTCTTTAATATTTCTTGCATGTGCTTTTTTCAACAGATCGTATCTGGTATCCATCTCAACACATAAAGAATTTAAGGTTGCAATTACCTTGTGAATATCAGTAATGATAGGTTCCTCTTCATCCGGTAATTTGGCAAGAAAATGCTTTTCGATTGTAGAATAAATACTAAGCTCTACTTTCTTTGGATCAATCAAAACGAACTTAAGTTGTGATGGATGCTTTTTGTAGAGTAGGGAAGTGATGATCGCATTTAGACCAACAGATTTTCCTTGTCCGGTTGCACCAGCAACTAGAAGGTGAGGCATTTTAGCAAGATCCAATGTGTAAGTTTCGTTGGAAATCGTTCTTCCCATAGCAACAGGAAGAGCATATTTTGTTTCCTGAAACTTCTTGGATGCGATAATGCTTTTCATCGAAACAATTTCTGGAGTTCGATTTGGAACTTCGATACCAATTGTTCCTTTTCCAGGGATTGGTGCAATAATACGAATACCCAATGCAGATAAGCTCAAGGCGATATCATCTTCAAGGTTTTTAATCTTCGAAATTCGTACACCAGGAGCAGGTACAATTTCATAGAGCGTAACAGTTGGACCAATTGTAGCTTTAATTTGTACAATCTCAATTTTATAATGACGGAGAGTTTCAACAATCTTATTTTTATTGCTTTCTAATTCTTCCTTGCTTACCGCAGAATTATTGGCATGATGTTCCTCTAGTAGATCAATCGTAGGAAATTTATATCTCGAAAGATCCAATGTCGGGTCGAAATCTTCCGTTGGAACTTGGTTGATTTTTACTGTTTCTTCTTGTTTGCGAACCGTTTCTATCTTTAATTCTACATCATCTTCCTCTAACTTATTTTTCTCATCAATAGGTAGTTCGTCTTCCAATTCAGGTAAACCTTCAGGTTCCGAAGTGAGAATAACTTCATTTTCGAATTGAGGAGTTTCATCTATTTGCAGTTCAGCGGAATTTTCTTTAATTTCTTCGATTTCGGTTAAATCATCGGATAAAATAGAATCATCAGTTTCATTTTCTGAATCGATATCTGGTTTTTCTTTTTTCGTAACTAATTTTTTAAAGAAGCTGACAGTGTTCTGAAAACCAAAAGTTAGAATGCATAAAATACTAAGAATAAGAAGAAATAAAGTACCAACATTTCCAATGATTGAAATTAGCCATTCACTGATGTAGTAGCCGTGAGATCCGCCAAGGAACAAATAAGAGTCGCTTGCAGAATCTACAAAAACAAATGCCATCCCTACGGAAAACCAAATGCTAAAAAGCAAAGTATAAAGTAAGGTTTTTCTAAGTGATTGTATTCTTACTCCCCAAGAACGAAGAGATAAAATAACCATTAAGTATAGAAAGGAGTATGATGCTATTCCAAATCCTTTGTTGATGAATAAGTTTGACAAGAATGCACCTGTTTTTCCAGTCCAATTTTCTACACGAATTTCAGAATTACCTATAAGTTCCAGCCATCTTATATCAAGTTTACTTTGATCAGCTCCACCTGTAAAAATGAATGAGGAGAATGCTAAACCAATATAAATGGTAAACAACGATAGAAAAATACCAATTAAGAATAGAGTTCTTTCATCGGTAAGAAATTTGGGTTTGCGGAATCTTTTTTTGCTTTTTTTTGTATTTGATGTTCTCTTTTTTGCCATTCGAGTTGTTTTCAGTGTTTTGCTTGACTTACGCCACCATGAAATTTATGTAAAAGTAATAAAAATGGCTTGTAAATCCACAGGAATTTTATTGTGCAAAAAGAGAAATTTATTTTTAAAAACTTAATCAATTGAAATTCACGATGTACTTTTTTAAAGTTTCCAAATCAGATTTTATGTAATCTTCTGGTATGGTAAATTCTTTATCGTCTATTTGCACCAGATGAACGGTTTTAGCAGTAAACTTAGCTTTTACCTGATTCATTGTAGTTTCGAATTGTAATAACACACCATCTATTTCATTAAGTGGTGTGTTACGGTTTGGTTTGGCAAGACCAATCTCATTTGTATAACAAACTTTAATAATAGGTAAATCCTTGTCCTCAAAATACAATGTAGCAACTTTGCAATCATAACCTGCAATGTGGACAATAGAATCGGTAAGTTTTATTTTACTTGGTGGAAGTTGATTGTAAATAAAGGCAACTTCATCTTTTGGAAATTCATAATTGAATTTATTACTGAGAACCTTTAAAAGAATATTGCTATTTTCATTTTCGTAGATAGAAACAAACCTGGTGCTAAAAAAACCTAGGTAACCTTCAGATGTAAGACTGATGTTGTTGTCTTTAAATCTCAGTTCAACTTTATTTGGTAAAAGTGCAACTATAGGGTTATCTTTTTCCGAATCGAAATAACTTACATCGTAAATTATTACACCCTCATCAGTGCGATCACTTTTAGTAGGTTTATCGTTACAACCGTAAATGATTAGAGTTAATATGAGTATGAAAAAGCCCTGCTTCATATAAGTGGCATTTATTAGGTTTCGAAAATAGTTAGTACCAAAATCTAATCTTAAATTACGGTTTAACCTCCCTAAAAGTAGGAAAAATGATAAGAAAACAAGATGAAATCCAATCTTCTTTAAGAGAGCGATAGATTATTTTTTACGGAGAAGGTTCAATTTTGTTTAAAAATACGTTTAATTGAATACGAGATTATAATTTGACTTTCATTGTAAATAAACATAACAGCATTGTTTAATTGATTGCATGCAAACGAGTGAAGTTTTATCTTGGGTTCGCTTTGAATTTCATGCTTTTATAGAAAAAGGTGGTAAACAGTAAAAAGAAAAAGCTTGTAATCTGCTGAAAAACAGCGAATGAAAAAGGATTTAAAAAATCTGAAAAATGTTTGTTTTGAAATTAATTTTTTTAGTTTTGCAGAACTAACAAGAAAAACATAAAGCGAAAAGTAATGAATAAATTAGCAGTTGTAGCTTTAGGAGGTAATGCTTTACTTCGAGGCAATCAAAAAGGTACTGTAGAAGAACAAAATCAGAATACTACCGATACTTTAGAAAATCTTATTTTCTTAATCAAAGAAGGATACGATGTTATTATTGCTCATGGTAATGGACCACAGGTAGGTAATATCTTAATGAGAAACGATGCTGGTGAACAATTATATAATATTCCACAAATGCCATTGGATATTGATGTGGCTGACTCTCAGGGGGGAATTGGATATATGATTGAGAGAAACTTGCGTAATGTACTTAAAGCTAACGGTATCGAAAAAGATGTTGTGACTTTGGTAACTCAGGTTGTGGTTGATGAAAATGATCCTGCTTTTGCGAACCCTGTGAAGCGCGTTGGAAAAATTTATACTAAAGAGCAAGCTGATGAATTAAAAGCTGAAAAAGGATGGATATTTAAAGAAGAAGTTAAAGCTGACGGAGGTTGGAGAAGAGTGGTGCCTTCGCCAAAACCAATTAGTGTAATGAACGAGAAAGTAATTGAAAATCTTGCACGTCAGGGTAATATCGTAATTACTGTTGGTGGAGGTGGTGTTCCTGTATCTATTAATAAAGAGGGAAATATTTGTCCGGTTGAAGCAGTTATCGACAAAGATTTGGCTTCTGCATTGATTGGTGCAAGAATTAAAGCGGATGAATTTTATATCTTAACTGATGTTCCTTTTGTATATAAGGATTTCAAAGGACCTAATGAGAAAAAATTGGAGTTTTTGAATCATGCGGATACGATGGATTTGATGGCTGAAGGGACTTTTGCAGAAGGAAGTATGGCTCCAAAAATCCGTGCTTGCCTAAGTTTTATTGAAAACGGAGGTGGTAAATCTGTAATTACAGAAGCTACTAAGTTGGAAGATAAGGCATTCGGAACTAAAATTACAATGGAATACGAGGATTAATAAATTTTATTAATTCTATATTGAATATTATTATAAATATCGGATAACAATTACTTTTGTGTTTGTAATCTATTAAAAAAATAAACAATGGCTTTCAATCTTAAAAACAGAAATTTTTTAAAGTTGTTGGATTTCACTCCAAAGGAAATTCAGTACATGTTAGATCTTGCAAGAGATTTGAAAAGAGCAAAATACGCAGGAACTGAGGTTCAAACGATGAAAGGGAAGAATATCGCATTGATTTTCGAAAAATCTTCTACTCGTACTCGTTGTGCTTTTGAAACTGCTGCTTATGACCAGGGAGCTCACGTAACTTATTTAGGTCCTTCAGGATCTCAAATTGGTGTGAAAGAGTCAATGGCTGATACTGCTCGTGTATTAGGTCGTATGTATGATGGAATTGAGTACCGTGGTTTCGGTCAAACTGTTGTTGAAGAATTGGCTAAGCACGCAGGTGTACCAGTTTGGAATGGTTTAACTGATGAGTATCACCCAACTCAAATTTTAGCTGACTTCTTAACTATGATGGAGCACACTGATAAGCCGTTAAGTCAGGTTTCTTTTGCTTACCTAGGTGATGCAAGAAACAATATGGCTAACTCTTTAATGGTTGGTGCTGCAAAAATGGGTATGGATGTAAGAATCGTTGGTCCTAAAAATCTTCAGCCAGAAGAGGAATTGGTAGCAGAGTGTCTTGAGATCGCTAAAGAAACTGGAGCTAAGGTTACAGTTACTGATAACACTGAAGAAGGTGTTAAAGGTTGTGATTTCCTTTATACTGACGTTTGGGTATCAATGGGTGAGCCTGATGAAGTATGGAAAGAGAGAATTGAAATCTTGAAGCCATTCCAAATCAATAAAGAAACTATGGAGATGACAGGTAATGCAGCTTGCAAGTTTATGCACTGTCTTCCTGCTTATCACAACAGAGAAACTAAAGTTGGTGAGGAAGTTTTCCAGAAGTTTGGTATGGACGGAGTTGAGGTTACAGAAGATGTATTCGAATCTCCAGCATCAATTGTATTTGATGAAGCTGAAAACCGCTTACACACAATTAAGGCAGTAATGGTTGCGACTTTAGGAGCTTAAGCTGTTTTAATTAAAGATATAAAAAAAGGACAACTTTCGTTGTCCTTTTTTTGTATTATGTATTTTATAATTCGCTGTTTCTTTTTAAAAAATAGGCAAATTGATTTTAATTAGTTTTTAATATATGTAAAGTTGCTATCTTTGATTTGTATATCCGTTTTTATGCCTCTTCGTTTAAGTTCAGTTTTAAAGTCACAGCCACCACAGCTTCCTCCACAGTCTGAATTCTGACTCTGAAACAATTTTACAAACTGATAAATTACATAGCCTACTGCATATGCAACAATTAGGTATGTTAGTATGAGTTGAATGTCCATTTTCACATTATTAAATTACCAACTTGATATACTATAAACGAAACTAGCCATGCTAATCCAGTTGTATAAAATACAACAAAAGTAGCCCATTTCCAGTTCGATTCTTTAATAATTGTAACCACTACAGCTACACATGGGAAATAAATCAAGATAAAAATAAGAAAAGACAATGCCGATAGAGAGGTGAAAACGTACTGACCTGTTTTGTGTGATCCAGTAAATTTCTGTTCTCTAAGCTTGTTTCTAAGTCCATCACTCGATTCATCTGCTCCTTCTCCTTCCTGATAAAGTACGCCCATAGTACTAACAACAACTTCTTTTGCTGCAATACCAGTAAGAATACTAACAGTCATTTTCCAATCGAAACCCAAAGGGTGCATAACAGGGGAAAAGAATTGTCCAATTTGTCCAATGTAAGATCCTTGTTGCTGTTCTTCTAGCATCGAATTATGAAAATCGGCAATTTTTGCATCTTTTATTGTTTTTAATTCATTGATATCTAGCTCAGTTGTTGATTCAGAGTTAAAAACAATTTTGTTGTAGTTTTGGTTTACCTCATTGATTAAATGATTGTAATCCTTTGTGTATTCCACATCTCTTGGGAAGTATCCCAGTGCCCAAATAATAACTGAAGCTACCAATATAACGCCACCCATTTTCTTTAGATACTGAAAACCTTTATTCCACATGTGACGAACTGTAGTTTTTAAAGTAGGAATTCGATAGGGAGGGAGTTCCATTACAAATGGAGCCTCCTTTGATTTAAAGAAACTGGCTTTAAAAACCTTGGCAAACACAATGGCTAATAGTATTCCCAGCATGTAAATGCCAAATAAAATAAAGCTGGCATTGGTGGGAAAAAATGTTCCAATAATAAGAATATATACCGGTAATCGCGCACTGCACGACATAAATGGTGTTATGAGCATGGTTAAGATGCGATCATTCTTGTTTTCAAGAGTTCGCGTAGCCATTAGAGCAGGAACATTGCACCCAAATCCCATGATTAATGGAATGAATGATTTACCGTGTAAACCTATTTTGTGCATTAATTTATCCATGATAAATGCTGCTCTTGCCATATATCCAGTATCTTCCATAAAGGAGATAAAGAAGAATAGTATTAGGATGTTGGGCAAGAATACGATAACTCCACCTACACCACCAATTATTCCATCTACCAATAAATCTTTAAGTGGACCAGGTGACATCCAGCTTTCAATTAAACCACCTAAAGCTGAAACGCCGGTATCAATCCAGTTCATTGGATATTCGCCCAGATTGAAAGTGGCATAAAAGGTAAGAAACATGAAAACAAAGAAAATCGGAAAACCAAATAATTTATGGGTTATAAACGTGTCGATTATTGTTGTTTTTCTTCGCCTTTTAACCGGACTTTCTTTATAAGTTTCCTTTAAGGCACCGTCAATAAAACCATATTTCGCGTCCGTAATAACAGTTTCGCAAATTTCATCAAATTCATTCTCAATTTTGGAAATCTGTTTCTTTGCTTCTTCTTTAATTTCGAAATGTTTGTCGCTTTCTTTAACCAAAAACCTTGCACTATCGTCAGCTTCTAATAATTTAATGGAGATAAATCGGGGAGAAGCTTTGGAGCAAAGTTTCCTATCCTGTTTAATTTTCCCCTGAATTTTAGAAATTGCATTTTCTACATGTACACCGTAGTTGATGTGGATGTGTCGTACTACTGGATCTTTATCTTCGTAAACCTCGATGATTTTATTGAAGAGATCTTTAATACCTTTACCCTTTGAACTAATTGTTGGAACAATAGGAATCCCGAGCATTTTTGAAAGAGCCTTGTAGTTGAATCTAGCTCCTTTCTTCTCCAATTCGTCGTACATGTTTAAGGCAATAACCACCTTAATGTCCATGTCGATTAGCTGAGTTGTTAGATAAAGGTTTCGCTCAAGATTTGAAGCATCAATAACATTGACTACTACATCGGGCTTTTCTCCAAGAATGTACTTTCGAACGAATAATTCTTCTGGTGTATATGCAGTTAAGGAATAGGTCCCTGGTAAATCTGTTACATCGAATTGATAACCGTTTTGTTTTACTTTAGCTTGTTTAGAATCTACAGTAACACCACTATAATTTCCAACATGTTCTTTCGATCCTGAGGCAAAATTAAATAGTGTTGTTTTTCCAGCATTAGGATTTCCTACCAAGGCAATGTTAATTTTTTTGCCTTTTTCTTTAGCAGAAGTTTTTAATATTTCGTCGTTAATTGTTCCTTCAAAGTCTGAAAATTTAATGTTTTTAGCTTCTTCTTTGGTAATCACCTCAATTAATGAGGCTTCGCTTCTTCTTAAAGATACTTGATATCCCATGATTTCGTATTCAACGGGATCTTTTAAAGGAGCATTTTTAATTACGGTTACCATTTTTCCTTTGACAAATCCCATTTCTGTAATTCGTTTTCGGAAGGCGCCGTGCCCCAGTACTTTTATAATTATTCCTTCTTGATTATCTGTTAATTCAGAAAGTTTCATTCTTTGTTTGTTTCCGTTTTATCAATTAATTGAAAATTATTAATTGACTCAAAGTATTCGTTCATTCACCAATTCTTCCATCACTTCCTATTGCCGAATTACCTCTTAAAAATAATAATCAAACGTATAAGAATTCTACTTTAATTGCAATCCCAACATCTAGGTATTTTGCAAGTAAAAAATAAATTTTGAAGCGGACAGGTGTTCGTTATTTTAGACTGAATAAAAATATGTCAGTATGCAAAAATAATAGTTTTTACTGATTTTATGCACGAAATTAATAGAAACAAAAAAAGCTGCTAGAATAGCAGCTTTCTCTATATTAAAATATATTGGAATTATTCCGATAAGTCTTCAAATTCAACATTGGAAAATGTTTCTGTTTCGAGTCCTTCAATTAGTTCTGATGTGGATTCTTGATGCTCAGTGGCTACAAATTCTTCCTGAAATTCTTTTGGGGTTTCATTATTTGATGCTTGTATAAAATCGATAGCATCCATTAATCCGTTGGAGAATTTTTCAAAATCCTCTTTATATAAAAATATTTTGTGTTTTTCGTATGAAAAGTTGCCTTCCTTGTCATAACGTTTTTTGCTTTCTGTAATTGTTAAGTAATAGTCGTTTTTCCTTGTTGCTTTTACATCAAAGAAGTAAGTTCTTTTTCCCGCCCTTACCGCGTTTGAGAATATTTCATCGCGATTATTTTTTCCAAATCCTTCTTTTTTGTCGTAACCTTCCATTTCAAATAAATTTTTATTTATTTTGTTTTCTTGCCTTCAAAAATAAAAAAATATACGTACTATTTGTTATGAATAAGAGTTTTATTGCATGAAATTGGGTTATTTAAAATCAGTATGCAAACCTTTTCATAAGGATGTCTTTGATATTGATTGTGTTGTAATATGTAAAGCAAAGTTGTTTTTTTTTACTTTAATTATGCGGAAATTAAGCGTAAGCCTTGCAGGCAAATAAAAAAAGCCTAAATTTGCAGCCACAATAATTAATTTGTAAAGTTCTTTAAGGATATGATTAGTAGAAGATTACTTCGAGTGAAAGTATTGCAATTGTTGTATGCGTATTATAAAAATCAGGATCGCACAATTGCAAAAGCAGAGAAAGAATTGTTTTTCAGTATTGGAAAAGCATATGATTTGTACCACTATTTACTTCTGCTGATTGTTGAGTTGGCATTTGTTGCCGAAAGGAAAATTGATACCGCTAGAGAGAAAATTATTCCTACTCAGGAAGATTTAAACCCTAACACAAAATTTATCGATAATAAAGTAATCAAGCAATTGGCTGAAAATATTCAGTTGAAAGCTTATGCTAGTTCTAATACTATAAGTTGGGATGATCAGGAAGATTACATTAAAGTTTTATTTGATAAGTTGATCAACTCTGAGTTGTATATTAATTATATGAATTCTGATCAGAATTCGTTTCAGGAAGATAAGAAGTTTGTTGAAAAATTCTTTTTAAGCTTATTAGCTACTGATGAAGATTTTTATTCTTTAATGGAAGAGAAAAGTATCTACTGGAATGATGAAATAGAGTTCATCATTAGTATGGTGCTAAAAACGGTTAAATCTTTTAAAGAAACAGATGACCAGGATGTTGCAATCATGTCTTTGTTTAAAGATAAAGAAGATGAAGTGTATGTGAGAGATTTATTCCGCAAAGCTGTAGTGAATCATACCGATCATATAGAGTTGATTCAAAAGAATACAAAGAATTGGGATTTGGAGCGAATTGCTTATATGGATATCCTGATTATGGAATTGGCACTTACTGAAATTAAGGAATTCCCAAGTGTACCTGTTAAAGTTAGTTTTAACGAATATCTTGAAATTGCTAAGTTTTACAGTACTTCAAACAGTAGTAATTTTATCAATGGTATTTTGGATAAGTTGGTAAAAGAGCTTAAAGATAACGGAAGCGTTAAAAAAGTTGGAAGAGGTTTGGTTGGCGAAAAGTAAAACCAAATTAGATAAAGAATTAAAAAGGTGTGTAAAATTGAGATTTTACACACCTTTGTTTTTATAAAAATCTGTATGGAATATTACAATTTTTAGTACTTTCGACCTTTGTAAGATAGAACATGATATGAAGAATTGCCATTGTCCATGTATGGAAAGAATTGTTGGTTTTGTTCTAATGTTTTTTGTTGTGCTTTTTGTTCAATGTTCCGATGGAGCGAAAAAAAAGAATGATAAGAAGGAAATAGAGCAGAATCTTGCTGGTGAAATCACTGCATATCCTAAATTTGAGTTTAGTAAAGAATTACATAAATTTGGGGTGATTTCGGAAGGGGAGATTGCTATTTGTGAATTTTACTTTAAGAATATTGGTCAGCGTGACTTAATAATTTCGAATATCGAAAGCAATTGTGGTTGTACCAATATAAAATGGGATAAAAAACCTATTAAATTTGGGAAAGAATCGAAAATTTCAATTGAATTTGATTCGAAGGGAAGATATGGCAAGCAGTATAAAGTAATTACAGTATTGTGTAATACTTTAGAGAAAGAAAAGAAGTTGTATGTTACAGCTCAAGTAAAATAGAATAAAGAATTTGTATTTTTATAATTAAACGGTCTGTAAGACCATAAATTTTGGATTGAAATGAATAATTTACTAAACATCTTATTGATGGGTCAGCCTGCAGAAGGGCAGAGTCCATATGGATCTTTTCTAATGATGGGTGCCATTATTGTGGTATTTTATTTCTTTATGATTCGTCCTCAGCAGAAAAAACAAAAAGAATTGAGGAAATTTCGTGAAGAATTGAAAAAAGGAGACAAGATTGTAACTACCGGTGGTATTTACGGGAAAGTTCTTGAAATTCAGGAACGTGCAATTGTTATTGAGGTTGAAGGACAAAACCGTTTGAAAGTTGATAAAGCAGCGGTTGTTAAAGATATGAGTGACGTAGCTCAAAAATAATAAAACTTGACTGTGTCCAATTGGGCACAGTTACTTTTAAACACCTACATCTTGGATAATTTTAATTTTCAGAAACTAAAAGAATTTTTCAATAAAGAAAAAATTACTTCGAACAAGAAACTTCTGGTTTATTTGTTTTTTGTAGGACTTTCAACAATATTTTGGTTTCTAAATGCTCTGAGTAAAGAGTATACTACTAGTATTAATTATCCGGTTAACTATACAAATCTACCTAAAGAGAAGATTTTGGTTAGCCAATTACCAACTAAATTGGATTTGCGTGTTCAGGCTTATGGTTTTGATTTGTTGAAATACAAAGTGAGTACTGCATTTTTATCGAATCCATTCGATGTAAATGAATACACAAATTATCGAATCAATAAGAATTCGAAGAATAACTATCCATTAATTACTTCTGGTATTATTAAGCGATTGGAAAGAGAACTATCTTCTGGTATTCAATTGTTGAGTATAAGTCCGGATACCCTGTATTTTCAATTTTCACCTGTAAAGGAAAAAAAAGTACCGGTTAAATTGAATGCAAGAATTGGATTTGAGCAACAATTTATGCAAAGTGAACCGTTGATTTTGGAACCAGATAGTGTAATTATTAAAGGAGCAAGTTCAATTATTGATTCAGTTGAGCGTATGGAAACCAAAGAATTGGTTCTATCTGGAATAAAGAAAACAACAGATGAGAATATTGGGTTTATTCAGATGGATGGACTGGAAATTTCTTCTAAAAAGATTAAAGTAACTGTTCCAGTTGTTAGGTTTACCGAGGCTCAAAAAAATGTGCCAATTAAAATAAATAATTTGCCTGATTCGGTTATTCTACGTTTGTTTCCTGGGGATGTTAAAGTGTCCTATTTTGTGGGAATGAATAAGTATGAAAGCATTTCTACCGATCATTTTGACGTAAGAGTAGATTATGATGAAGCTGCAAAAGGAGATGCAAGTAAACTTAAGATAGAATTAAAGCGAAAACCCGACTTTGTTAGCAATGTAAGGTTTTATCCGCAGTCGGTATCTTTTCTGATTGAGAATAGAAAAACAGTTCAATAATCCATTATCATGCTAAAAGTAGGTTTAACAGGAGGAATAGGTACTGGCAAATCAATTGCAGGAAAAGTATTTAGTCTGATGGGAATTCCTGTTTATATTTCAGATATAGAAGCCAAACGATTAATGAATGAAAATTTGATCATCAGAGAACAGCTTATAGCTAAGTTTGGTAAAAATGTATATCTACGGAATAAACAATTGAACCGAAAATACCTTGCTGATATTATATTTAATCAACCTGATGCATTGAAAGAAGTAAATGCGATTGTTCATCCTGTTGTTCGTGAGGATTTCACAAAATGGTGTGAAGCAAATAAAGAAGCGCCATATGTTATTCAGGAATCAGCGATTTTGTTTGATACAGGTTTGTATAAGAATTTCGATAAAATTATTTGCATTACTGCGCAGGAGGAAGTTCGAATTTCTCGAGTAATAAAACGGGATAAGGTGAGTGAGAAATCTGTGAAGGAAAGAATTGAAAATCAGATATCTGAAGCTGTGAAAGTTGCGAAGTCGGATTACGTGATTTACAACAATTCCGAATTAATAATTCCACAAATCATAAGCATTGATGATGACCTAAAGAAGGTATAAATATTGGAGCTTTGAGCTGTTAAACTTTGTTAACATTTTAGCACGTTTTCTTATCTTTTTTAAAAATCAATTATCTTTAGGTTTCTTTGTGAAAATCAAAAACAATTAAAATATTAGTACCGCAATATGGCGAAATACGGAAAATGGATTGCCGGAGGATTAGGTTGGGCTTTTTTGGGACCTATCGGAGGAGTTTTAGGATACTTGGTTGGATCGGCATTTGATACAGTTAAAATTGAAACAGGAAACACGGCAGGACAAACACGTCAGGGTGATTTTGTGATGAGCCTATTGGTGTTGGTAGCTGCTGTAATGAAAGCAGATGGAAAAGTACTTCGCTCTGAATTGGATTACGTCAAAAATTATCTGGTAAGAAGTTTTGGGCCAGTAAGAGCCAGCGAGGCTGTTGCCATGCTTAAGGATATTTTGACGCAGAATATACAGATTGAACAAGTTTGTAATCAAATACGGGCAAATTTGGATTATTCATCGCGATTGCAATTGATGCATTTCTTATTTGGAATTGCTCAAGCCGATGGTTCAATCTCCTCACCAGAACAAAATATTATCGATAAAATATCATATTATCTTGGAATACAATCTGGTGATTATTCATCGATTAAATCGATGTTTGTGAAAGATACTGATTCAAGTTATAAAATTTTAGGACTTGATAAAAGTGCTACCGATGATGAAGTGAAAAAGGCTTATCGAAAAATGGCTGTAAAATATCATCCCGATAAGGTGAGTTATTTGGGCGAAGATGTTCAAAAAGCTGCGAAAGAAAAATTTCAAAAAGTAAGCGAGGCTTTCGATCAAATTAAAAAGGAGAGAGGATTTGCTTAATAAAGCTCTTATTTTGACTATTTTTTGCTAAATAGTTTTATAAAATACAATAGAATTATAAATTTGTGCTTCCAAATAAAAATTGAAAATATGTTGAAAGGAATATTAGCTATATCAGGACATTCAGGTCTTTTTAAAATGGTATCCAATGCTAAAAATGCATTGATCGTAGAATCGTTGGTTGATAAGAAACGTATGCCAGCTTATGCTACATCAAAAATCAGTGCTTTAGAGGATATTGCAATCTTTACCGACGAAGGGGATGTACAATTGGCTGAAGTTTTCAAAAGCATCAAAGAGAAAGAAAACGGAGGAAAAGCAATTAGTCACAAGGCTTCAGGAAAAGAATTAAAAGCATATATGGTAGAGGTTCTTCCTAACTATGATGAAGATCGTGTTTATGTTTCTGATATGAAGAAAGTTTTCCAATGGTATAACTTGTTGCAAGAAAACAATATGTTAGAAGATCTTGATAAAGAAGAAGAGCAATTAGAAAATACCGAAGAATAAAGGTATACTGCTTTAAAATACTTGACCGCCTATTTGGGCGGTTTTTTTATTCCCTAAAATTGTGAGATCATATATTTTTCATGAACTTGTAGATTATAGCAAGGGAGGTGAAAATGGAAAAACAAATGACTCAGAAATACCTGCTAAGAAAATGGCGAGAAGGCGATGAAGACAGTATTGTGAAATATGCAAACAATACAGAAGTCTCAAAATTCCTTAAGGATAGTTTTCCTTCGCCCTATACCTATAGCGATGCCTTGCGTTGGGTTCGTTTCTCGAATCGAAGTGTTGATGCTTATCACGTGGCAATTGTTGTGGGAGAAAATGCTGTAGGTTGTATTGGTGTGGAGAAACAGCAGGATGTATATTGTAAATCGGCGGAGTTGGGTTATTGGCTGGGGCAAGAGTATTGGAATCAGGGAATAATGACTGATGTGGTAAGACAAATGGTGGATATTGCTTTCGACAAAATGGATATCGTCCGTTTGTATGCTTATGTGTTTTCGGGCAATATTGCATCCTCAAAAGTACTTGAGAAAGCTGGATTTATACTAGAGTCAAGACAAGTTGCTGCTGTGTATAAAAATGGAAAGCATATGGATCAATTGGTGTATTCAATTGTTAGAATGTAATGATAAAAAAAAGAGGCTTTCGCCTCTTTCCTTATTCTCCGTCAAATATAATATTGTACGATTCCCAAAACTTCTTATCGTAAGGCATATTCTCATAGTATGACCTTTTTTCGATTGCTTCAGGATCTTCTGTATTAATCTTCGTGATCAGCATCTCTGTATTGATATCCAAAATCTTTTGTGTCCCACTTGTTTTTTCCTGTAATTCGTGATGACGTTTGTAATTTACGTAACTCAAATAGTATCTTCCAGAATGTTGTTTGTAGGTAACGTTAAAATTATATTCAATTTTTAGTGGTTTCCATTTCTGGCGATCTTCGTTCACATAAAAACTACGTCCTTGTGGTGAGTAATTGCTTGCAACAACATGTGTTTCATTTTTAATTACTGCATAATCTTTAATTTTGATATAAATTTTTCCAGAGTATGATTTAGCGTAATAATCACCTGTATTACTTAGAATAGGTCGTTTGCTTTTGTAGCTAATCACCCAAATCGAATCATTTTCATATTCGGTAATCTGATCTAATTTAAGATCGTAGAAACCAATATGATTGCCATTTAAAATATTTCCTCGACTTCTTACAATATCCATTTCTAACAGTTCATCTAAATAGGTTGACCCATCAGCAAGCGAAGCTGGTTCAAAGTTTTTACGCACCTGCAGAAATTTGTATCCTCGCTCCTTAAAAACCTGGTAAGCATCGGCTCTTTGATAACCTTTATCGTCGTAAATTCTAACAGCAGCTTCTCTTAAGCGGCTTAAATCGCTGTTTTCGAATTTCTCTGAGCGATAGTAAACATCGTAATTGAAAGGAGTTTGAATGTAATTTTCAGGAATTCGTTCCATAGCCATCTTAATTCTCTTTTGCAGAACAAGAGATTCTGCCATTACTTCAACCTCGCCAATGTTGTAATTTTTTGGAATTAATTCAACAAATAATGTATCTGTGTTTACACAATCGGCAACTTTTGCAGTGAATGTAGAAAACCCAACCGCCGAAGCCTGAATCATTTTTTCGCTGTATTTACCAGGGATTTTAAATTCGAAAATTCCATCGAGATTCGATGCAGCACCAATATAAGAACCTATAACACCAACATTTGCAAATGGAATGGGCTCCTGGTTTTGTTTATTGATTAGTTTACCAACTATTCGAATAATTTTAGAGTTTTCTTCTTCATTTTGTGTCTCTTGAGTCTTACCAACAAAAGAGAATAACAAAAGAGCAATACTTAAAAGAGTTAATTTTTGCATGCTATGTAGGATTTTTTTATTCGTTTGAATGAGTCTATCAATTAATTTGCCAAATATGAATTACAAACTGGTAATTTTAGTTTCACTCTTCATACTAAAGTATACAAAGATATGTTAATATCAGTTTAGGAAAAGAGAAATGACCTGCTTTGGCTTTAAAAAATGTTAAATTTTAGGCTGTTTTATTTATTTTTTGTTGAATAAGAAATATCTTCGCTTGTATTTCAGTTCTAAATACTAGAAATTGAAATTTATCCAATGACATAAAAATACATTCTATGAAAAATAAATTGCTAGTTCTGTCTTTAGTATCACTGATGTTAAGCTCTTGTGTGGTATCGAAAAAGAAATATGAAGAGTTGGAATATGCAAAGCGTAGAAGCGATGCAAAAGTTAGCGCTCTTGATAAAGAGAACTCAAAAAAGAAAAAGCAAATTGGTGATTTGAATTCCAAACTAGACAAAACTTTAGCCGAGTTCAACGAAATGAAGAACAGTATGGCTGAAAGTAATGCTATGAAGAATTCTGAGATCGATGGTTTAAGTACTGAATTAATGGGATTGGCGTCGGATACTACAGCTTTAAAAACTCGATTAGACGAAACCCTTGAGAAATACAATAAAATCATCAATCAAAACAGCAATAACGAAAATAAAATTGCTGATATGATGAAGCAGGTTAAAGGTTTGAAAGCTGAAACGGCTAAATTATCTGAAGAAATAAAAACTGCTAGCGTAGAAGCTGAATGGGATAAGAAAAAACTGGAGACAGAAAAAAAGAAGATAAGTGATGTCATTTCTCGAAAAGACAATGAGATTGCTGAATTAAAAAAGCAAATTGAGGAGAGAGACGGAAAATTGAGCTGGCTACGTAAGGTGAAAGTTAAGAATGAAGCAGAAATTGAGCGATTAACCAATCAGGTGAAGTTGTACAAAACAGAATATGAGAAAGCAATTGGTGGAAAATAGTATCTAATTAATATGAGATAGAAACCACAAATTATCTATAATTTGTGGTTTTGTTTTATAACCTTAAAACAACGATGTAATGAAAGAAATGTGGGATGAAAAATATACTGAAGCCAAACATATATATGGGACCAAGCCCAATTCCTTTTTTGAGAGTGAGCTGATTGAATTAAATTCTGGCAGATTGTTATTACCTGGCGATGGTGAAGGTCGAAATGCGGCATTTGCTTCGAAACTTGGTTGGAAAGTGGACTCTTTTGATTACAGTGAACAGGCTGTGAGGAATGCAAAAGTATTTTTATCGGAGCAAGGTGTTAAGGTAAATTGTTTTCAGGCTAGCATATTGGATGTACCTGTTTCAGAGGAAAAATTTGATGCTGTAGGAGTGTTTTATCTTCATTTAGCGGAGGATGATCGGTCCAAAGCACATCAATTCATTTCTAATTCGGTTGCAAAAGGAGGACATCTGATTGTGGAAGTATTCTCGAAAAAACAACTAGGT